>ERZ1035041.211-NODE-211-length-33693-cov-9.564510_pt1 | contig 33693 bp, 28 predicted proteins | sample MGYA00520684_ERZ1035041 | MGnify/ENA primary metagenome ERZ1035041 (study PRJEB33766, sample SAMN09781699) | gut metagenome | biome: gut microbiome | host: Homo sapiens | place: Madagascar | study: EMG produced TPA metagenomics assembly of the PRJNA485056 data set... | reverse complement strand
ATTTACATCACACACGAAAAGCGTTAAAATAGAATGGATTACTTGTACCCGATTGCATTTTTGTGCATATCGGAAAACAATTACAAAATATTTCGGAGGTCAAATTATGCCCGCTGTAAAGAAAAGGAAGAAGGCTGAGCCTGTTACGCTGAATAACAAGAGCAACAGCAAAGGCTTTTTCTCAAAAAACATGTTTATCGTTTTGGCTTTTGTCATACCGTTTGTGCTTATGACAGCCGCTTTCGGAGTTATGAAGGTTTCGCCGTTCGGTGACAATCAGATTCTCGTAACCGACCTGTGGCATCAGTATTATCCGTTCCTTGCGGATATGCAGGAAAAACTTAAACACGGCGAATCGCTGTTCTGGTCATGGACGCAGGGCGGAGGTGTAAACTACTTTGCACTTATGTCATACTACCTTATGAGCCCGCTGAATTTTCTTACGGTATTTTTGCCGAGTGAATGGCTGAGAGAATTTTTGATGTTCTCTGTTGTAATCAAGGTCGCATGTGCAAGTATGTTTATGGCAATCTTCTTACGCAGTCTTTTTAAGAAGAATGATTTTTCTCTTGTGATTTTCGGATGCAGTTTCGGTTTTTGTGCATTCTTTATGGGCTACTATTGGAACACAATCTGGCTTGATACGGTTTGTATCACACCACTTGTTGCTCTTGGTGCAGTAAAGCTCTTCACAGAGGGCAAGTTCCGACTTTACATAGTTTCGCTTGCACTTTCACTTTTGACTAACTATTATATAGGTTTGTTCGCCTGCATTTTTGTACTGTTGTCATTTATTGCATACAACATTGTAAAATGGGACGGCATCAAAAAGTTTGCAACAAATCTTCTTCGCACAGGCATCTACTCATTGATTGCAATCGGCCTTACTGCGTTTTTCCTGTTGCCGGCATTCTTCGGTCTGCAAAACACAAACGCATCGGGGGCAACTTTCCCGACAACCTTTGCAATCAATATAGGCTCGACAAATGACCTTATGGGTGTGCTTGAGGCAATCAGAAAGATTCTTTCCAATTTCATAACATTTGCCGCTCCTGCAATTAAAGAGGCTGACGCATTGCCTAACATTGCCTGCGGTACACTTTCTCTTGTACTCGGAATTCTTTTCTTCACAAGCAAGAAAATTTCGCTCAAGGAGAAGATCGTTGACGGCTGCCTTATCGGTTTTATGATTATCAGCTGTATCATCAGACAGCTTGACTACATCTGGCACGGTTTCCACTTTACAAATATGATTCCGTACCGTTTCAGCTATCTTATCAGCTTTGTACTTGTTGTTATGGCATTCAGAGCTTTTATGCTCCTTGAATCAAGCTCTTGCTGGGATGTTATTCTTGCCGCACTTTTTGTTGCGCTTGTTATCATCTTCGGTATCGGCACACAGGAGACTTATGCGCTTGTCGGCACGGCAGTTATTGCGGCTGTAATCTGCGTTCTGCTTTTCCTCTATACAAAGAGAATTGTTCCGAAACAGGTTCTTTTGATTGTATTCGGCGTAATCATAATAGGTGAGAGTGCCGCCGCAGGTTATATCGGTGTTAAGACAACAACTGTAACGGGCACTTACGATTATCCGAGAGGCGAGGAAAGTACTGCACAGGTAATTGACTATATGGACAGCCTTGAAAGCAATACAACCGAAATGTGGAGAGCGGAGATGACATCAACTCAGACGCTTAACGATGCGGCTCTCAACCACTACAACGGACTTTCGATGTTCAACTCAATGGCTAATGTTGATATGACCGTGCTGTTTGAAAACTTTGGTATGATGGGTTGGAAGAGCGGTAACCGTTACACCTATGCCGAGGGTTCACCGGTTACAAACCTCTTTATGAATCTTAAATATCTTATTGCCCGTGACAATATCTATATGAACACCTATGACCTTACAGAGGTTTACGGTGTCGGTAATGTAAAGCTTTTGCAGAACAATCACTATCTGCCGATGGGCTTTATGACAAACTCCGCACTTGCAAGCTGGCAGGTTGATGAAAACGAAGATCAATTCAATCCGTTTGACAAACAGAATGAATTTTTCAAACTTGCAACAGGCATTAAAGATGATGTTTACACTCCGCTTGATGTTGTTTCACAGGGACACACAGACTACAATCAGTTCCCCGTAAATAAGACAGGTTACGGACGATATTCATTCAGCTGTACCGATACAACAGTTACTCCGCATGTAAAGTGGAATTACGAAGCGCCTAAGGACGGCTTGTATCTTATGTATGCGGATATTTCGGGCGGTGACGATGTTACCGTTATGATTAACGATGTTGCTCAGAGCAAGACCTACGGTATGGGCAGAAGCTACATTGCCTGCATCGGTCAATGCAAAAAGGGCGACAAGATTTCCGTTTATTCAAATCTCCAGCAGGGACAGTCGGGTTCTGCAATGGTATTTGTTGATGTTCTGAATCAGGATGTCTTTGAAGAAGGTTACAATAAGCTTTCAAAGAGCGTAATGACAACAACAAAGCTTACAGGCAGTTCTATGGAGGGAACAATCAATGCACAGGAAAACGGATTGTTCTACACCTCTGTTCCGTATGAAGAAGGCTGGAAGGCATATGTTGACGGCAAGGAAGTAACAATTACTCCTGTCGGAAACGCACTCGTTGCATTCAATCTTGACAAGGGCGAGCATACAATCAAGCTTGAGTATTATCCAAAGGGATTTGCAATAGGCTTGACCGTGACAATCATATGTGCCGCAACCTTTGCGTTCCTCTGCGTATGGACATATATCATCAAAAAACGCAGAAAAAAGAAAGGCGATATTTCTGAAAATCCCGAAGAAGTTCAGATTAACGCTGAATAATAAAATTAAATATCTTTAAACATTACCGCCGTACAGCGAAAAATCTGCACGGCGGTTTTTGTTTAATTTGACAAAATGCACAAAAAATCATAATGAAATTCTATAACATAAATAATAAAAAACTATCAATACTTATTTAATTATGCTATAATAATGTTGGTTATAAAAATCTGTTTCAAATTGCAATAAAAAATAAAATTAATTAAATTAACCATATGTTCTAATTAACTTAACTAAGTTTAGGATCGTCATTTTGGGTGATGTTGATAGAGACGGTGATATTGAAACAATTGATGCAACATTGATTCAGAAAATGGCATTAAATATAACAAGGGGGACTAACTAATGAAAAAGATATTAGCAATATTACTTGTAGGAGTTATGTCTGTTACAGCATTTGGCTTTAATGCATCTGCTGTTGAAAAAACAGACGCTGAAATTCAGCAGGAAAAGTTAGGTTACATATTGAATTTGAATAAAGATATTTGGTTGGATTGTGCAGTGATATATGACGGAGTTTGGCCGTCAATAATGGACAACGCAAGAGAAGTGTATGATACTGACGGTTTATCGGCAGATGAATATACTGTTGCATTAAAACAGGTTTATGATATGTATTACGATGCACCGCTTGTAAATATTGAGTATGCAGAGGCTACATATAAAAATGCTTTGAAAGAAGAAAATTATAATAATTGGTATTCAGAAAATGAATGGAATGATTTTCAGGAAAAGTTAAAAAATCTTGGTGACGCATTTGATTATTATTATGCACATAAGAATGAATTTCCGTGTAATCAACTTACAAAAGCATTTAAAGAGATGATGACATCTTACAACAAAATGACCAATGCGTATACCGTCAAAGGTGATGTGAACGGTGACGGTGAAGTAAATATTGAAGATGCAACGTTTGTTCAAAAATATGTTGCTCATATTGAGAACCTTACAGGTGCGCAGAAAATGCTGACAAATGAAAAAAATTATGAAAACATTACGGTCACGACTGCAACAAACCTTCAGAAACATATCGTAGGTCTTGAGCCTGAATTTAAAAACAACGATATTTTCATTGACGAACAGAGGTGTGTAAGTTCACTTGACGACACTCTGCGTTGGTATAATTACTGCAATTTCAATATCTGTCCTCGCAGAAATGATGTAACAAGCGGCACATACATAGATAATAATTTTATTTGCATGGATAAAATTTTTGGATACAGAATATGGTGTGACAAAAATGGATATGATTACCTCTAACTGAATAAGGTGAATAAATTAAACCGCCATACAGCGAAAAATCTGTACGGCGGTTTTTGTTGTAAAATAATCAGTAGGCGCAGTCATCCGATGAACGCACCTACAGTTGATTGCACAAACGATTACAATACTATGCTTGGGTGCAATAATTTTCTATATCATACTGCCTTTACTTATCTCCCGATTTTGTACACAGGGCGGCGATAAGTCCGAAAACTATTGCGGCGGAGATTCCTGCGGCGGCGCTTGTAAGACCTCCTGTAAGAATTCCGAGTGCGCCGTCCTGAGAGAGCGCCTTTCGCACGCCCTCGCTCATAAGAAAACCAAATCCGCTGATCGGCACACTTGCGCCGGCACCCGCAAAATCAACAAGCGGTTTGTACAGTCCGATTGCCCCCAGAATTACGCCTGCGACAACAAAGCCCGTAAGTATTCTTGCGGGAGTGAGTTTTGTTTTGTCAATGAGAATCTGACCTGCCACGCAGATCAGTCCGCCAACCCAGAATGCATTTACATATTGCATACTGACACTTCCTTTGTTTTGTCATTATCAATAAATATTGTTCCGAGTTTTTGGTGAATAATTCCCCAAGACATTTCTTTATGTGATGAAAAACTGAATTTTTGTGAGATGGCGTTGTTTTTTTGGAAAAACTCTACACAAACTGCTCATTTTATAGTATAATCAATGATGTTCGTTTCTGTGTTTTTGTACGGCACATTCAAATCACAGAAATTACGCAATTAATTTTAAGGAGTGAAAAGTCACATGGTCGAGGTTAAAAACCTTACAAAATTTTATGGCAGCATAAAGGCCGTTGATGACATCAGCTTCACTGTTGAAACAGGTGAAGTTCTGGGATTTCTCGGACCTAACGGTGCGGGCAAATCCACAACAATGAATATGATAACAGGTTACCTTTCATCAACAAGCGGTACTGTTACCATTGACGGATGCGAAATTCTTGACGATCCGATTCACGCAAAGTCAAAAATCGGTTATCTTCCCGAAATTCCGCCTTTGTACATTGATATGACGGTTAAAAAATATCTTGAGTTCATGTTTGATCTCAAGAAGGTGAAGCTGCCGAAAAAGGAACACATTGACGAGGTTATGCGTTTGACAAAAATTACGGAGCAGGCTGACAGAATTATCAAGCATCTGTCAAAAGGTTATCGCCAGCGTGTAGGTCTTGCTCAGGCGCTTCTCGGCAATCCGCCCGTAATCATTCTTGACGAGCCGACAGTAGGTCTTGATCCTAAGCAGATTATCGAAATCAGAAAGCTTATCCGCAATCTCGGCAAAAAGCATACTGTAATTTTTTCATCTCATGTTCTTTCCGAGGTTTCCGAGGTGTGTGACAGAATCGTCGTTATTTCAAAGGGCAAAATTGTTGCCGATGCAAAAACAGATGAACTTTCTGCTCAGGTTTCGGGCGGTCAGAAGCTCTCGCTTACTGCAGAGGGAAGTACCGCTGACATTACCGAGGCAATAAAGAAAATCCCTGCTGTTAAGCGTGTTACAAAGACAGGCAGTAATGCCGACGGCAGCGGAAAGTATATGATTGAATACGAAACATCAAGCGACATCAGAAGAGATGTTTACAATGCCATGGTAAGAGTCGGTGCGGTAATTCTTGATATGCAGTCAGGCAATGAAACACTTGAGGATATGTTCCTCAAGCTTACCTCGGGTAAATATGACAGCAGAAAGGAAGATATGTAATGGGTGCTATTTTAAAGAGGGAGCTTTCCTCTTATTTCAATTCGGCAATTGCATATGTTGTTCTTGCCGCTTACTTCTTCTTTTCGGGTGTGTTTTTCTACAACTACTGTATTGTGTACAACTCGGCAAGCTTAAGCTATGTATACGGCAATATGCTTTTGATTATTCTGTTTATAATTCCGATTATGACAATGAAATCTTTTGCAGATGAAAAGTATCAGAAAACAGATCAGGCGCTCTTTACTGCACCTGTAAGCCTTACAAGGGTCGTTTTAGGAAAGTTCCTCGGTGCATTTGTGCTTTATGCAATTTGCAGTGCAATCTTCCTTCTCTATGCGGTTGTAATTTCATTCTTTGCAACTCCGGAATGGTCTGTTATTCTCTGTACATTCATCGGACTTCTCCTCTTTGGTGCGGCTCTGCTTGCAATTAACATTTTCATTTCATCACTTACGGAAAGCACAATTGTTGCCGCAATCGTAAGCATGGCGGTTAACCTTGTTATCTATATGATGACAAACTTCACAAGTATGATTTCAATTGACTGGATCAAGAACATTATTGAAAAGATTGATTTTGCTACATATTATAATTCATTTAAATACGGTCTGCTCAGCGCACCTGATATCGTATTCTTCCTGAGTGTGGCAGGATTGTTCGTATTTTTTACTGTTCGTGTTCTGGAAAAAAGACGCTGGAGCTAAGGAGGTAATATAAATGAGCGAAGAAAATAAAAACCTGAATACTATCTCCGAAGATACTGCAAATGCAGACAGCAATGCAGTGGCAGAAACAGCCGATAAAAAGGAAGATACAAAGGCCAAAAAGAATAAGAAGAATAAGTCCGAAAAGGGCAGATTCAAAAAGTTCATGAAGTCAAGAAAAGCAAAACACGGCACGATTGCAATGGCAATTACGGCGCTTGTTATCGTTATGGTAATTATTGTAAACATTATTGTCGGACTTCTTGTTAACAGATTCCCCGACCTGGAGCTTGACCTTACATCAAACAAGTCGTTTGCACTTCAGGACGATACAATTGACTATGTTTCACACCTTGACAAGGATGTTACGGTAAATATACTTATGGCAAAGGAATCATTTGAGAGCCAGGGTACCTACTTTGTACAGGCTCAGAAAATGCTTAACAAAATGGCGAGCAAGTCAGACGGCAAGATGAAAATTAAGTATGTTGACCTTACCTCCAACCCGTCGTTCACATCCGATTATCCGAATGTTGACTGGCAGTCAAGCTCGGCAAATAACATAGTTCTTGTTGAATCCGGCAAGCAGTACAAGGTGCTTACTCTTACGGACTGCTTTGAATATGACGAGCAGACCTACAATTACTACGGTTCATACAGCTTTACCGGCACAAAGATTGAGCAGGCTGTTGTAACGGCTATTCTCAATGTTACAACAGATGACAAGGTTGTTGTTGATATGATTAAGGGCAACAACGAGCAGGATTATTCATCACTTAAAACACTTCTTGAAAACAATGCTTATCAGGTGAACGAGGTTTCACTCGCAACAGGCGACTTTGACAGCAACGCAAAGATTGCAATTATGTACGCACCGTCTGTTGACCTTGACGAGAAGATTGTTGAAAAGCTTTCAACATGGCTTTCAAATGACGGCAAATACGGACGCTCACTCATCTATGTTCCTACTGCCGATATGGGCGAGATGCCGAACCTTGACGATTTCCTCAAGGAATGGGGTATGTCAATTGACAGAGGATATGTGTTTGAAACTGATGAAAGCACCCTTGTAAGCGCAAGCTCACCTTATGCGTTCACGGTAAGCTACGGTGATTACTACAAAGATAACCTCAAAAACAGCAAGATTCCTGTTGTTGTATCAGAGTCACACGCTGTTAATATTACAGATGAAAACACTGCACACGCATTGCTTAAAACTTCCGATAAGGCAGGCGTATTGCCGATTGACGCCGACAAGAACTGGGACTACAAGGACGCAGTTTCGGGTAACGGTGAAAATGTTGCGGCAGAAGGTGTTATGACAAACGAGGACAAGAACTCATCGAGAGTTATCATATTTGGTTCATATGTTATGTTCAGCGACACAATTATGAAGTACAACAGCTTTAATAACTCCGCTTACTTTATGAATGTAATCAACACAATTGCAGATAAGGAAGATGTCGGTATTACAATTGAGAGTAAGTCGATTGACAATACGGAACTCGGAATCACCGATGTTGCAACACAGAACACAATGCTTGTTGTGTTTGTAATCATTATCCCGATTGCAATACTTGTTGCAGGCTTTGTTTTCTGGTTACGCAGGAGGAACAGATAATGAAAAAGAATACTAAAATATTGATTATTGTCTGCGCAGCAGCATTGATTCTTGCGGGACTTATGTGTCTGCTCATCTTTCTTCCGAAGGGCGACGGTTCGTCATCGGGAGCAGCAACATATGATGAGGGTGTAAAGATGAGCGTTACAACCGATAAAGACGGTGTTCATCAGGCACAGATTCAGACAAACGATAAGGGTGAAATTGAGAACAACAGCTACGGCACTCTTATGGATTATATCCCTGCAAAGATTTCAAAGATTCATCTTGAAAACAAAAAGGGTACTTTGGACATCAAGTCATATACACCGACCGATAAAAACGGCAAAACAAGTGCTACACAGTACACTATTGTAGGTTATGAAGATTTTGACCTTCAGGGCGGTATTGCCGACAATATCGCAAACAATGCCGCAAGCATTGACTTTACAAAGGTTATGACTCTTGACGGCTCAAAGCTTGCAGATTACGGACTTGATAAGCCGAGAGATACTGTTACCGTAACTTATACCGACAAGACAAAGGCTATTATCTATGTCGGTGATGATGCTCCGCAGAATGCCGGAACATATATTAAGTTCGGCAGCAACGATACTGTTTATCTTGTTGCAAAAGATTCTGTTTCTGCATTTGACTACGGCCTTACAGATCTTATCAGTCTTACAATCAACGATGCGGCATCTGATAATGACAACAGTCAGGCATCGTCAATTGAGATTTCAGGTTCTAATTTTTCAAATACAATCACACTCAAGCCAAATTCAGACAATAAGAACTCAGCTTCTTATGTTATGACAAGCCCCGTTGAGTGCTACGCAAACGAGAAAGAAAGCAGTCTTGTTGCAGGCGGCATCAGAGGTCTTTATGCCCTCACGGTAAAAATGGTTAATCCGTCATCCTCACAGCTTTCAAGCGTAGGTCTTTCTAATCCGTATGCAAAGATAAAGGCTGTTTATCCCGACACAACAGTCAGCCTCAGAGCTTCAAAGCCTGACGGTGACGGCAATGTGTGCCTTATGAAAGAGGGCGGAAATATTGTATATACAATTTCTGCCGAAAAGGTTCCGTGGGTTAAAACAAGCTATGACAGCCTTGTAAACGAATATGTGCTTTATCCGAAGATGAGCGCATTGTCGGAGGTTTCCGTAAATGACGGCAAGAATACCTACACATTCTCGCTGAGCACTGCACAGAAAACAAAGACAGACGATAACGGCAGTGAGTCAACAACAACCACAACAACCGTTAAGAACGGCAAGACAGAAATTGAGCTTGCAACATTCTCTGGTTTCTATGAGAATCTTACAATGGTCGAGCTTGCCGACACAAAGTCTGACAGCAAAAACGGTTCGCCTGTTCTTACCGTTACATATACATACTCATCTGACGGCTCAACAGACACCGTAAGCTATTACAAGTCTGACAGCAACCGTTATGTTGCGGTTGTCAACGGCAGAGTTGCAGGTCATGCATATCAGTCAAAAGTCAATACTGCTGTCAAACAGGCTTCAAGTGTTGCCGCAAATAAATCGGAATAATCTTTGAGTTAAATTTTATTCTTTTACACCCGAGCTTTTTAGTTCGGGTGTTTCTTTTGCCGGGTATATGTACACGAGCACAAACTTTTATAAAAATTCAGACAATATATTGCAATGCGATAATTTCTATAGTATAATGATTTTGTGAAAGTGATTTATATTAACTTTAAACGGTGAATATTATGAATATGATTTTGCATTGTACAATATGTGATGATAACCCTTTGGCGGTTAAACGGGAAAAGGAAATAGCCGAACGTGCTTTTTGCGAAATGAATATATCGGCGGATATTTCGGTATACACCGACAGCAGTCAGTTTATGTTTGAGCTTGGTGACAACAAGCAAATGGATATTCTGATTCTTGATATCGAAATGCCAAAAATGTCGGGTTTTGAGATTGCGGATTATGTGAAAAAAACAAACCCGAATTGCCTTATTATTTTTATGACCTCCTATGTAAATTATGCCGTTGACGGATATAAACTTGATATTTTCAGATTTGTTCCAAAGCAAGACGGAGATTATAGGCTGAAGGCCGCATTGCTTGACGCAGTTAAAGTCATTGACCTTGAAAGCCAAAAATCGTATCTGATTGAACGGCACGATATGTGCGGTATGTTGCCGTGTAAGTACATTCTGTACATTATCAAAAGAGGGAAAAACAGTGAAATTTATCACCTCAAAAGCAAAGAGCCGATAAAAATACGAAAACCGCTGTCTGTTGTGTTTGAAGAACTTGACTCAAATGAATTTATTTATATTTCCAGAGGCTGCATAGCAAATATGGAGAATGTGCAGAAAGTTGACCGCCGGGAATGGGTATGCAAAAACGGCGACAAAGTGCCGATAAGCGCATCACTCTATGCGGAAATTAAGGAGAAGCTCCTTGATTTCTGGGGAAATAAAATCATTCATGATTGATGCGTGTTGACTAAAGTATTAAATTAGCGGTCAAAAATCGGCAATTTAAAGACTAATTAACACAAACATATTTTTTGTGCTATAATAATATCGAAAACAGGGGATGTGAATTTAACCGGTCACAAATAAATACACAGACCTTGCTATTTGAAAGTTATTCCGAAAGATATGTTATTTTGGAAAACCTTATCCTGTTTCGCACATCCTAACCCCGAAACACTTTTAACACTGCTGCATTTACATTTATGCGAAACAGAAAAAAGCCTGAGCATTTTTGCTCAGGCTTTTTGAATGCGGAAAGATTAAATTATTTTGTGCCGAAAATTCTGTCGCCTGCATCGCCCAAACCGGGGCAAATGTATGCGTTTTCGTTAAGCTCACGGTCAAGACAGCCGACATAAAGCTGAATATCGGGGTGTGCCTTCATAAGAGCGTCAACACCCTCGGGAGCTGCGATGATTGACATGAACTTGATTTTCTGACCGCCGTGCTTTTTGATGAAATCAACAGCGGCAATAGCCGAACCGCCTGTTGCTAGCATCGGATCGACAACAACAATCTGACGCTGATCAATCGGATCGGGGAGCTTGCAGTAATATTCGTGCGGTTCGTGAGTTTCGGGGTCACGGTAAAGACCGATGTGACCTACTCTTGCAGACGGAACGAGTGCGAGAATACCGTTTACCATACCAAGACCTGCACGAAGAATCGGAACAACGGCAAGCTTTTTGCCTGAAATAACAGGCTGAACAGACTCCTCAATCGGAGTTTTAACTGTGATGTCCTGAGTTTCAAGATCCGAAAGAGCCTCGTAACCCATAAGCATTGCAATTTCTTCAACCAATTTGCGGAATTCGTTTGTTGATGTGTCTTCTTTTCTGAGAAGCGTAATTTTGTGCCTTATAAGCGGATGTGTCATGTACGAAACCGACATATCATTGCCTCCTTGTTGAATTTTGATTATTTGATTAACTTAATGATACTAAAAACCGTTCAAAATGTCAATGATACGGGAAGTTTTGGCAATAAAATAAAAAGTTATTGCTTTTATATCTGTGCAAAGGTATAATTAACAGGAATGGGGTTTTTACAGATTTTAAACCCGAACATGAGAAAGAGGGAATTCTAATGGATAAAAACAACGGCGCAATTTATGATGCCCGCAAACTCGGAAAACCGAAGATGATAATTCTCGGTGTTCAGCATATGTTTGCAATGTTCGGCGCAACAATCCTTGTTCCGATTTTAACGGGACTTGACATTTCAACAACCTTGCTTATGGCAGGTTTGGGAACACTTTTGTTCCACTGCATTACAAAGTTTAAAGTACCTGCCTTCCTCGGCTCGTCCTTTGCATTCTTGGGCGGTTATGCCGCAATCAAGGCTTTTTCACCCAATGACCCTAACAGTATGCTCCCGTATGCATGCCTTGGCGTTGCGTGTGCAGGTCTTATCTACTTCATCCTTGCCGCAGTTATCAAGGCGGTGGGCATTGAAAAGGTAATGAGATTTTTCCCGCCTGTTGTAACAGGTCCTATCATCATTGCAATCGGTCTTGGACTTGCTCCGTCGGCTGTTTCAAACTGCACGACAAACTGGTTCTTGGCTGTAGTTGCTCTTGCTGTAATTGTTGTTTTCAACATCTGGGGCAAGGGAATGGCTAAAATCATTCCGATTATCCTCGGTTTGCTTATCTCTTACGGTACAGGTCTTGTGCTTTACTTCATTTCACAGGCAAATCCCGATCTTATTCAGAATGTTCCGTGGCTTTTCTCGGGCGGTGCTGACGCAAACGGTGTTTATCAGCCGATTTTTGACTTTACAAGCCTGAACACAATTTGTGACAACATCTCAAAAGGTCACATTTTCGGCAGTGAGGGACTTATCGGAATTCCGATTCACTGGGATAAAACGGTATTCGGCGGTATTGATTACTCAAACGGTGCGCTTATCGCATCTTCAATCATTGCCATTGTTCCGATTGCTTTTGCTACAATGATGGAGCATATCGGCGATATTTGCGCCATCAGTTCAACAACAGGCAATAACTACATCAAAGATCCGGGACTCCACAGAACTCTTGTCGGTGACGGACTTGCAACAACACTTGCATCACTTTTCGGCGGCCCTGCAAACACAACATACGGTGAAAACACAGGCGTTCTCGCTCTTACGAGAGTTTATGACCCGAGAGTAATAAGAATTGCCGCTTACTTTGCCGTTGCAGTATCATTCTTCCCGATTGTTTCGGTAATTATCGGTTCAATTCCAAGCTGTATCATCGGCGGTATTTCGTTTGTCCTTTACGGTATGATTTCTGCTATCGGCGTCAGAAATGTTGTTGAAAACAAGGTTGACTTCACAAAGAGCCGTAACCTTATTGTTGCCGCAGTTATTCTTGTTTGTGCGCTCGGTCTTTCAAGCGACACGGTAAGCTTTACAATCGGCAGTGCCGCAATAACACTTTCACCGCTTGCTGTTGCATCAATTGCAGGTATCGTTCTCAACGCAGTTTTCCCCGGTAAGGATTATAAGTTCGATACGGAAGATGTTGCCGATGCCGTAAACTTTGAAAAAGAAGTTAAACCAAAGGAAAAGAAACAGAAGAAGTAATTTTACTTTAATAGTCGTAACACAAAACAGCCGTATTTTTACGGCTGTTTTTTTACGCTTTGTTTAAAGCTATGTATTCAAAGTTGAACGCCACTACTGAATGACATAAAAAAACAGGGTACTCGAACGAGTACCCTATATATGTTTAATTATTAAGTTAGCTGTGTTCGGAAATATGCAGATGTTATTTAATTAAACTACATACACGAACAAGGAACAGCGGTTTGCCGTGCTCGGGAACTGAAAGTTGTTCCTTAACAAAACTGCCTACACGAACATGCCACGGGGCTGCCCCGTCTTACATTTCGGTGATGATTTCGTTGATTGTCTTTCCCGGAGGAATCATCGGGAGAACATTTGCATCGGGACTGATGTGGCAGTCAACAACAACTGGCTTGTTCATCTCAAAAGCCTTTGTGAGAATCGGCTTGATTTCCTCGGGCTTTGTGATTCTTAAACCGTCAACGCCGAAAGCGTTTGCAAGCTTTACAAAGTCGGTTGCTCTGTGCGGATCGGTCTGTGAAAAACGACTGCCGTAGAAAAGCTTCTGCCACTGACGAACCATGCCGAGAACCGTGTTGTTCATAACAACTACAACAACGGGGAGTTCATAGGACTTCAGTGTTACTAGTTCGTTTAAGTTCATGTGGAAACTGCCGTCACCTGTGATGAGGCAAACCCTGTCATTGGGACGGGCACACTGCGCACCGATTGCGGCACCCATGCCGTAACCCATAGTACCCATACCGCCCGATGTGAGGAGCGTTCTGCTTTCCATAATCTTGCTGAACTGTGCAACCCACATTTGGTGCTGACCTACATCTGTTGCGATGATGTCTGACGGACACTTGATTTCGTTGATTGTATCAAGAACCTGCTGTGGGAGCGGAAGGTCGCACTCAGGGAGCTTTTTATCGTCAAAATGATGCTTCCATTCTTCAATCTTTGCAAGCCAGTCCGGATGGTTCTGACGGTCAAGACCGATTGTGAGTGCAATGAGAATTTCTTTTATATCTCCGAGAATGTATTCATCAACCTTTACATTCTTGTTAATTTCTTTTTCGTCGATTTCAAGCTGAACAATCTTTGCCTGTTCGCCGAACCTTTCACGGTCGCCTGCAACACGGTCGGAGAATCTTGCACCGCACGCAATCATAAGGTCGCATTCGGCTGTTGCCATACCTGTTTCGTAACCGCCGTGCATACCGATGTTGCCGACGCAGAGCGGATGATCGGCGGGAATACAGCCGAGTCCCATAAGCGAACAACAAACAGGAGCGTCAATAAGCTCTGCAAATGCCTTGAATTCTTCGCTTGCGTCAGCGCTGATGATACCGCCGCCTGCGTAAATCATAGGACGCTTTGCGTTTTTAATCATTTCCTGAACAACACGAACTTTTTCGGGGTTTCTGATTTCAAAGGTTCTCGGTCTTTCGGGAACAGTCTGTACAAACTCTGTTTTGTTTGCCGTTACATCCTTTGGAACATCAACGAGAACAGGTCCCTTTCTGCCGTGTTGAGCAAGAGCAAAAGCCTTGCGTATTGTGTCGGCAAGATCCTCAACCTTTTCAACAAGGAAGCTTGCCTTTGTAACGGGCTTTACGATGTTTACAATGTCAACTTCCTGAAAGCTGTCTCTTCCAAGCTGATCGGTTGTTACATTGCCTGTGATTGCAACAAGCGGAATGCTGTCGATATTGGCTGTTGCAAGGCCTGTTACAATGTTTGTTGCACCGGGGCCCGATGTTGTCATAACAACGCCTGTTTTGCCTGTTGCTCTTGCGTAACCGTCAGCCGCATGAGAAGCACCCTGCTCGTGTGCTGTGAGAATGTGACGGATTCTGTCGCTGTATTTATAGAGTGCGTCGTATGTGTTAAGTGCCGCACCGCCCGGATAACCGAAAACCGTGTCAACACCCTGCTCAAGAAGACACTCGCAAATGATTTCTGCACCTGTAAGCTGCATATATATCTCTCCCTTGTATATGTAGTGTTATTCCATAAAACAATGTTACCTTTTATTTTATCCAAATGTGATTATATTGTCAATAGAAATCGAAAAACACAACACATAATCAAACGAAAAACACACCGAGAGCGGTGTCTTGTGCTTTCGGTGTGTGGTGTGAATTTTAAATTACGGGAGCTTGCGGCTTGGAATACACTTGTTCATTACCGAGATTATGTATTCAATCGAATCTTTGCAGTCACTTTTGAGCCACTCGGTGATTATTGCATTCAAACCGTGAATGTAAAATGTCATAAGATACTTTCTGTCCGGTTCGGGAACACCAAACCGTTTGAGTATCGGCTCGAAGATATGATAAAACATTTTTGTGTAGGTAAGGTCAAGTCGAAATGTATCAGCCTTTTCCGTAACGGTGCGGAATAATCTGCGATGTTCTTTTACATATTCAAGGTACGGCATCAGGTAGTTCGGAATAATAAGATACAGTTCATCAAGAGGGCAGGTGTCTATCTTTGAAATAAGATCACTCGGTTCTTCGTTCATATGGGTTACAAACTGTTTGTATATAAATTCCGTACTTTCGGAAAGCAAATCTTCAATGGTTTCATAATGCAGGTAAAAGGTGGAGCGGTTTACTCCTGCACTTTCGCAGATTTCTTTAACCGTGATAAAAGCAAAGTCCTTTTTTTCAAGAAGTTCAAGAAATGCCTTGTCCATACGAATTGCGGTGTTGAAATATTTGCTTTCTGACTTGTTCACGGAAATGCTCCTTTACATATCTTTTTCGCTGATTTCTTTTGCAAGCTGAACGATTTCAAAGGCATACTTTTTCTTGCCCTTGTTAAGCAGTTTTTTGTAAATCGGATAATTGACCGCAACGCCGACAAAGCCGATTATGCCGACAATAATGCCGAGAATAAACATAGCGTCCGAGCCACTTCCGATTACCTTCATTGAAAGGCACATTCCCACACCTGCAATCAAAGCCGAAATGATGCCGAATGTGTAGGTGAAAATTGTTGCAGGGAGCTTTGCCTTTGCGTCAAGTTTGCGTAAGGCAACAACCTTTGATGTGTCCTTTGGTGTGTATTCGTTTGCAAGCTGTTCTGCATAAATTTTATCTGTGTTCATATAAATGACCTCCTGTATTTGATGGTTTAATTATATCGAAAATAGTCGCAGAACAGAACAACACAAACGGGTGTTTGTGTTGCGTTGAAAAAATCATTTAATTGTTTTTGAGGTATTCACATATTGCGCCTACTGTCTTTTTGGCGGCAAGTTTGCAGAATTTTTCATAGTCAACACCCTTGTTTTCATCAAGGTCATCGGAGATTGCCCTGATGATTCCGTAAGGAGTTTTGAGTGCGTAGCAAACATAACCGATTGCCGCACCCTCCATTTCACAGACAAGAGCACCGAATGTGTCGGCAATTCTTTTGCGTTTTTTGCGGTCGGAAATGAATATGTCGCCGCTTGCGATAATGCCCTGCTCAACCTTGGTGTCGGGGAGTGTTCTGCACGCCTGCGTGAGCTTTTCAACTACTGTTTTGTCGCAGTCAAAAAAAATCTTTGTACCGTCAGGAAACGAAACCTCGCCCTGTCTGTCACCGAGAGCAGTTGTGTTCATATCGTGCTGAACGGATTTTGTCGCAACAACAATATCTCCGATTGATACAAGAGGGGAGAGTGAACCGCCCACACCGCTGTTGATTACAACGTCGGGATTGAACTTTTCAATAAGCACAACGGCACACATGGCGGCGTTGACCTTGCCGACTCCGCAGACTACAACGGCTATGTCCCTGCCGTTAAGAGTACCTGTGGTGAATTTCATTCCTGCGATTTCTTCGGTTTGTGTGTTCTGAGAAAGGGCGATAATTCCGTCGGCCTCAATCTGCATGGCACATATAATTCCTGTCATAAATTTTCCTCCGATTTTGGTGTTGAAATGTAGCGGCGTTCAGCGAACGCCAATCGTTTTGGTTGCAAAACCAAAACGAACAAGCGATAAATTTATGTTGTATCATTGTCGGTTAAAAATCATTTGTAATGTCGACCTGATTTTGTAATCGGTTCGATTGGCGGTCACTGACCGCCGCTACTGTTTGCATAAATCCATACAATATTGCGCTCGGGTGACAATTGTTATCATATATAAAACTGTCTTCACGAGAGGGGTGCGAGGCACTCGCCTACGGGTGGGTACAAACAACTGCTATGCTGTGCTCGGGCATCATTTGTTGTGTATTGTACAAACTGTCTTCACGAACTAAAATTATCGGTTTCGTACATGATAATGGATAGGGCGGCGAGGGGGGCGGTTTCTGCACGGAGAATTCGTTTGCCGAGGGTTGCCGCCTGACCGCCGATTGCGGTTACGCTGTCAACCTCCGATTGTTCAAATCCGCCTTCACTGCCGATGAACATCCCGACGGTTTTAGGCTTTGTGCCGTTCAGAATTTTTCTGACGGATTCTCCGCCCATTTCGTAAAAAAATACGGTCTTTTCGTTCTGCTTTGTCTGTTCTGTTGCCTCTTTAAACGAAAGGCACGGAGTTACTTCGGGGATAATACCCCTGCGGCTCTGCATTGCCGCCTGAAGAGCAATTTTCTGCCAGCGTTCACACTTCTTTTTCAGCGACTTTTCATCGGGACGGGAAACACATCTTGCCGAAATCATCGGCACAATTCTGCTGATTCCGAGTTCCGTGCATTTCTGAACGATGAAATCCATTTTATCACCCTTAGGCAGAGCCTGATAGAGGGTTACAAAAACATCGGGTTCGTTTTCACACGGCTTTTGTGAGATGATGTCAACCGTGACTTCACCCTGTGTGATGAGCGAAATTTTACATTCATACTGCGTTTTGTTTGGAGAAACAAGGGTGATGTCATCGCCTGTACGCATACGCAGCACCTTAGAAATATGCTTTGCGTTTTCTCCGACAAGGGTGTAGTTGTTGCCGAATATATTTTTTTCGGTAAAAAACCAAGCCATAAAATTACCTCTTTTTTAAGCGTTTTTGCGTGAACGCTTTCCTTTTCTATTTAATATATCAAAAAATAAAAATAATTGCAATATTCATATGCCGGTGCTAAAATATGGATATACGAAAAATTTTCGGAGATGATTATTAATGATAACTCTGACAGATACAGATGTGGTTCGGCTTTTGAGAAAAAACAATCTCAATTCCGACACGCTCCAGGAAAATGTTGTTGCAAAGCTCCGTGAAAAGGGTGTAAAGCTTGCAACCGCAGAAAGCTGTACGGGCGGTCTTTTAAGTGAAAGAATTACCGCAGTAAGCGGTGCAAGCGATGTGTTTGATTTTGGCGTATGCACATATGCAAATGAAATGAAACATAAGGTGCTTGGAGTTTCAAACGAAACGCTGTCTGTGCTTGGCGCAGTTTCGGCTGAAACTGCAATGCAGATGGCAGAGGGTGCAAGAAATGTTTCGGGTGCGGATTTAGCCGTAAGTACAACGGGAATTGCAGGTCCTACGGGCGGAACTCCCGAAAAGCCTGTCGGTCTTGTTTATTGCGGAATCAGCACAAAAGACAAAAGTTATGCAATAAAGCTTATGCTTGGCGGCAATATTAACATGGTAAATTCAAGAGGCTATATAAGAAAACTAACTTCTGACGCTGTTTTACTGACTATTTTGAGTATATTGCAATAACTTGTCATTGTTAAAAAAATAACTTGTAAAAATTTAGATTATGTGCTAAAATTATCTTGATACTGTGGGTTCAGGGGCGAATTGCGCCCGAATTCGCAGATTTAAAAAATTTAACAGTCCGTCAGAATGGAGTTGATTTTTATGGCTAGAAGCGCAGGTGTTCTCCTTTCGATTACTTCGCTTCCATCCCCCTACGGTATCGGCACCATCGGCAAAGAGGCTCGCAAGTTTGCTGACTTTCTGAAAAAATCAGGTCAGACAATCTGGCAGATTCTCCCCGTTGGACCGACAAGCTACGGTGATTCACCGTATCAGTCTTTTTCAACCTATGCAGGCAATCCTTACCTCATTGACCTTGACACTCTTTGTGAAGAAGGTCTTTTGACTAAGGAAGAGGTCATGAGCCGTGACTGGGGCTCAGATGACGCCGAGGTTGACTATGAGAAAATCTACAACAACCGTTTTGAAGTTTTGAAGATTGCTTACGATAACTTCAAAAAGGGTGACCAGAAGGCATTTACATCCTTCAAGCGTAAAAACAGTTCATGGCTCAAAAACTATGCACTTTATATGGCAGTTAAAAAGAGCTTTGACATGGTTTCCTGGACAGAATGGCCGGATGAGGAAATCAAAATGCGTGATGAGGCTGCCGTGAAGCGTTATGAACGCAAGCTCAAGGATGATGTTGATTTCTGGAAGTTTGTACAGTTCAAATTCTATGAGCAGTGGGAATCCTTCCGTGCGTATGTAAACGGTCTCGGCATCAAGATTTTGGGCGATATGCCAATCTATGTTGCCATGGACAGCGCAGACACATGGGCAAATCCCGAGCTGTTTCAGCTTTATGACGACGGTGATCCTATCGCAGTTGCAGGCTGTCCGCCGGATTACTTCTCGGCAACAGGTCAGCTTTGGGGCAATCCTCTCTATGATTGGGATTACCTTGAGGCTACCGATTATGAGTGGTGGTTTGAGCGCATCAAAGCCGCATCAAAGCTTTATGACATCACCCGTATTGACCATTTCAGAGCTTTTGCAAGCTACTATTCAATTCCTTATCCTGCCGAAAACGCAATTAACGGTGAATGGGTTGAAGGTCCGCGCATTAAGTTCTTTAATATGATGGAAGAGGCACTCGGCAAGATTGATATTGTTGCCGAGGATCTCGGAACACTCACTCCCGATGTAACCGAGCTTATGGAGCAGACAGGCTATCCGGGAATGAAGGTTCTTGAATTCGCTTTCGACAGTGGTGAAGAGAACGACTATCTTCCCCATAAATACACCGAAAACTGTGTTGTTTACACAGGTACTCACGATAACGATACTGTTATGGGCTGGCTTGAAACAGCTAAACCCGAGGACGTTAACTATGCAAGAAGTTATTGTCAGATGCCTGATGACGAACCGTTTAACTGGGGACTCATCCGTGTTGCTTATGAAAGCAAGGCAGATACAGCAATCGTACCTATGCAGGACATTCTCGGCCTTGGCAAGGAGGCAAGAATGAATATTCCGTCAACACTCGGCGGAAACTGGGTATGGAGACTTGATGGTGCAGCTCTTACTGATGAGCTTGCAGATAAATTAAAAACTATGTCTGAAAAAAGCGGACGACTGGAGGACTAAACAAATGGGTAATATTATGGAAAAGCTTGAACTCACAGCTCAGTCTATGTACTGCAAAAAGATTGAAGAGCTCACACCCGCTGAGCTTCACTACTCACTCGGCAAAGCAGTAATGGGCGAAATCGCAGGCAACTGGGAAGCAAGCAAGATTAAACATGACAGCGAACGCAGAGCTTACTATTTCTCTGCAGAATTCCTCATGGGCAGAATGATGTACAACAACCTCTACTGCCTCGGAATTCTTGAAGATGTTACAAAGCTCCTCAAAAAGAAGGGCATTGACATCAATGTATTTGAGGATATCGACGATGCTGCTCTCGGTAACGGCGGTCTCGGCAGACTTGCCGCTTGCTTCCTCGACAGTGCTGCTACACAGGAAGTACCGCTTGACGGTTACGGAATCCGTTACAAGTACGGCCTTTTCAAGCAGCTTATCGAAAACGGTTATCAGGTTGAAACAGCTGATAACTGGCAGAGATTTGAAGATCCGTGGTGCAACCGTGTTGAAGATGAGGCTGTTACAGTATCATTCAAGGGCCAGACAGTTAAGGCTGTTCCTTACGATATGGCTGTTATCGGCTGTAAGACAACAAACATCAACACACTTCGTCTTTGGCAGGCTGAGGCAATAAACGATTTTGATTTTACTGCTTTCAACAACACAGAGTACAACAATGCCGTTCAGGAAAAGAACGATGCCGAAAACATCACAAAGGTTCTTTATCCTAACGATAACAAGTATGAGGGCAAGGTTCTCAGACTTAAACAGCAGTATTTCTTCTGTTCTGCATCACTTCAGGACATTATGCGCCGTTATAAGAAGAAGCACGGCAATGATTTCAGCTTCTTTGCTAAGGAAAACACAATTCAGCTTAACGATACACATCCTGTATCATGTGTTCCCGAGCTTGTAAGACTTCTTATGAACGAAGGCTTCAACTTTGACGATGCTTTTGAAATTGCAAGAAAGACATTTAACTATACAAACCACACAGTTCTCGGCGAGGCTCTCGAGAAGTGGCCTGCTGACCTTATGACACAGGTTATTCCTGAGATTTATCACATTATCTGCCTTATCGCCAACAAGTGTCAGGAAGAGCTTACTGCTAAGGGTGTGCACGAGGATACAAAGGCTAAGATGCGCATTATCGACGGCAATGTTGTTCATATGGCAAGACTTGCAACATACGCATCAACATATGTAAACGGTGTTGCTGAGCTTCACACAGAAATCCTCAAGGCTGATGTACTCAAAGAGTGGTATCAGGTATATCCCGAGAGATTCCAGAACAAGACAAACGGTATCACACAGCGCCGTTGGCTCGGTCTTTGCAACCCTGAGCTTTCTGCTCTTATCACAGAGAAGGTTGGCTCAGATGCATGGCTTACAGACCTTTCACTTCTTGAAAAGCTCAATGACAGCATTGACACAAGAACAATCACAAAGTTCAACAATATCAAGAAGAAGAAGAAACAGCAGCTTGCAGATTACATCAAGAAGATGGACGGCTACGATGTAAATCCCGACTCAATCTATGACATTCAGGTTAAGAGACTTCACGAGTACAAGAGACAGCTTCTCAACGCTTTCTCAATCATGACAATCTACTTCAGATTGAAGGATAAGAAGCTTAAGAACTGGACTCCTACAACATATATCTTCGGCGCAAAGGCAGCTCCGGGTTATGCAAGAGCAAAGGCAATCATCAAGTACATCAATGAGATTGCTAAGCTTGTAAACAACGATCCCGAAACAAAGGATCTCCTTCAGGTTTACTTCATTTCTAACTACAATGTATCTTACGCTGAGAAGATTGTTGTTGCTGCTGACCTTTCTGAGCAGACATCAACAGCAGGTCTTGAGGCATCGGGTACAGGTAACATGAAGTTCATGCTCAACGGTGCTCCTACACTCGGTACACTTGACGGTGCTAATGTTGAAATCGCTGAGTGCGCAGGCATTGAGAACGAGTACATCTTCGGCGCAAAGGTTGAGGATATCGAGAGAATGAAGAAGGAAGGCTACCATCCAAAGGCTCTTTATGACGCTAATCCGGAAATTAAGAGGGTTGTTGATACTCTTATCGACGGCACATTTGATGACGGCGGCGCTCAGGGCGAGGGCAGCTTCAAGGAACTCCATGATTCACTCCTCAAGGATTCTTCATGGCAGAAGGCTGATAACTACTTCCTCATCTATGACCTTCCTGATTATGTTGATACAAAGATCAGAGCTAACACAGAGTATGCTAACCGTAAGGAATTCGGTAAGAAGTGCCTTATCAACATTGCAAATGCAGGTAAGTTCTCATCTGACCGTACAATCCTCCAGTATGCTAAGGAAATCTGGCACACATCTTACAAGAAGTAATTTGTTAAATAACTTTACTTTAAATATTTGTGCGTAAAAGCATTCAAGCCTCCCGTTTGTTCGGGAGGCTTTTTTGTTTCTCTAATAAAAAGACTATCTTCACGAATTAAAAAATACGAACTAAAAAATACGGCAGACTTGTGAGTAAGTCTGCCGTTTGTTGTTCTGTTATAATTATAAATTAAAATCAACGGATTACATAATCGAGTTGATGAGGCCGCCTTTTTTGATGATGTTCTGAATGAACTCGGGGAACGGCTCAGCCTGATATGTTTTGCCTGTTGTTTCGTTGGTGATGACGCCTGTGTCAAAGTTTACGGAAACTGTATCGCCCTCTTTGATATCCTGTGCCGCCTCATCACATTCAAGAATAGGAAGACCGATGTTGATTGAGTTACGATAGAAAATTCTTGCAAAGGTTGATGCGATTACACATGAAATTCCGCTTGCCTTGATTGCGATTGGTGCGTGTTCACGGGAAGAACCGCAGCCAAAGTTCTTTTCGGCAACCATAATGTCGCCCTCTTTAACCTTATTTACGAAATCTGCGTCAATGTCCTCCATGCAGTGAGCCGCAAGCTCCTTGTGAGATGCGGTGTTAAGGTAGCGAGCAGGGATAATTACATCGGTATCCACATTGTCGCCGAACTTGTGTACAGTACCTTTTGCGTTCATTGTTTGTTACCTGCCTTTCTTATACCTTTTCGGGGTCAATGATGTAGCCTGCGACAGCACTTGCGGCGGCAACAGCCGGACTTGCAAGATAAACTTCGCTGTCAACATGACCCATTCTGCCGACAAAGTTACGGTTAGTTGTTGAGATTGCTCTTTCGCCTGCGGCAAGAATACCCATATGACCGCCAAGACACGGACCGCAGGTCGGTGTTGAAACAACTGCGCCTGCCTCAATGAAGATATCAAAAAGACCTTCGTGCATAGCGTCAAGCCAAATCTGCTGTGTGCCGGGGAAGATGATGCAACGAACATTCTTTGCAATCTTCTTGCCCTTGAGAATGTTTGCGGCGGCACGCAAGTCTGAAATTCTGCCGTTTGTGCATGAACCGATTACGCACTGGTCAATCTTAACTTCTTTTTCGCCGATTTCATCAACTGTTTTTGTGTTTTCGGGGAGATGCGGGAATGCAACTGTCGGACGGAGAGCTGAAAGGTCGATTGTGTACTCCTCGTCATAAACAGCGTCCTCGTCTGCCGTGTATTCGACAGGAGTACCCTGATATCTGCCGTTGCAGTATTCACGGGTGATGTCGTCAACAGGGAAAATACCGTTCTTTGCGCCTGCCTCAATTGCCATGTTTGCAATGCAAAGTCTGTCATCAATGTTGAGGTATTTAAGACCTTCGCCCGTGAATTCCATTGACTTGTAAAGTGCGCCGTCAACGCCGATTTTGCCGATGATGTGGAGAATAACATCCTTACCGCTTACAAAACCCTGTGGCTTGCCTACAATGTTGAATTTGATAGCTGACGGAACTTTGAACCAAGCCTTACCGCTGATCATACCTGCCGCCATATCTGTTGAGCCGACGCCTGTTGAGAATGCGCCGAGTGCGCCGTATGTACAGGTGTGTGAGTCAGCACCAATGCAAAGACAGCCCGGTCCTACAAGTCCCTGTTCGGGGAGAAGTGCGTGTTCAATACCCATCTGACCTACATCTCTGTAGTTTTTGATATCATATTTGTCTGCAAATGTACGAACCTGTTTAACCTGTGTTGCTGCCTTGATATCTTTATTAGGTGTAAAGTGGTCCATAATCATTGCAATTTTTGTGTTGTCAAATACTGAGGTAGCGCCGTTTTCCTCGAATACATTAATAGCTACGGGAGATGTTACATCGTTACCGAGAACCATATCGAGCTTTGCCTCAATAAGCTGACCTGCCTTGACTTCGCTGAGTCCTGCGTGAGCCGCAAGAATCTTCTGCGACATAGTCATACCCATAATAAATCACTCCTTTTCTTTTAAGATAATTATTGCATACACCTTGCAAAAAGATTGTAAACTATGTTACAATTAAGGAAATAAATCGGATTATTAGGGCGGTGAATTATGGAACACACGATTAATGCCTGCGGACACGCAAACAGCACTGTTCATGAGAATATGCAGTCGCTGATTGAACAGTCGGGGAGCGTCAGAAAATACGCAAAAGATGAGATAATCTATCTTCAGGGCGACACGGCGCAAAGCTTTTGCTACATCAAAAAGGGCAGTGTAAAGGTGTATATGAATTCCGTTGACGGCAACGAGAAAACTCTCAACACGGCAAGACACGGCGAGATTATCGGTGAGGGCGCTTTTTTTGACAAAAAGCCGAGAGTCAGTTCCGCCAAGGCACTTGCAAATACCGAAGTTATAATGATTGACAAAAAGCGATTGACCGACATTATCGCACAGCACCCTACGCTTGCGTTTGAATTGCTTGAAATCCTTGCCAACAGAATAAGACTTTTGTCATCACAGCTTGACTCAATGACCTTTATGCAGGCAGACGCCCGTATTGCAGGGCTCTTGCTTGAAAGCGAACATGACGGCATTGTCGCAATTACGCATGAAGAAATTGCCAACACGGTGGGAGTATCGAGGGTAACGGTCAGCAAAACTCTGAGCAGATTTGCAAAATCGGGATACATTTCTACCGAGTACCGAAGAATACTTATAAAGAGCAGAGAAGGTCTTGAAAAGCTTGTGAATGAAAGTTGATCGGCTGTGGTTTACAAAAGTATATAAATAGGTTAGAATACAGATAAGAACAATGATTTTACATATATTAAGGACAGGGGGAGTATTTGTGAAAAAATTAATACCCGTTTTGGCGATGATTATGCTTGTGCCGTTTGTGATTTGCTCATGCTTTGTACAACAAGCCAAGAGCATGAAATTAAGCTATGAAGAAATTGAATTTCGTGTGGGCGATACTAAGCATATTTCGGTAACAATTGAACCCGAGGGTGCAGATGCGGGAAAAATAAGCTGGTCATCTTCGGACAATAAAATTGTGACCGTTGATGACGGAACGATCACAGGCAAATCAAAGGGAACAGCCGTTGTGACGGCAGAGAGCGAAAACGGACTTAAAAAACTTTGCAATGTGACCGTTCTTGACAAAGAGATTGAAAGCGTGACTCTGAGTGAGAGCTCAACTTCCGTAAAACAGGGAAGTAAAATTCAGCTTGAGGCAAAGGTAAAGCCTGTTGACGCTCCGTCCGACAACCTTGTGTGGTCGTCATCGGATCCGAAGGTCGCAAGTGTTGACGGCAACGGCATGGTTTTTGGTGAAAGCGAAGGCGTTGTAACAATCACCTGCGAATCCGCAAACGGCAAAAAGGCAACCTGTACCGTTACCGTAAAGGGCAACAATATGAATCCGACCGAAAGTTACACGAAATCAACAGAGCCGACAAAGAGCGATAACACTAAGAGAGCTGAAAGCTCAAACAGTTCTTCGTCAAAATCAGACGAAAACCGTAACGACGGTTTTATATTTCCGTATTCGTCACAAAGAAAACTTACTGTAGATGAAGTTACGGGACTCGGCGGAGATGTTGCACAGGATGCAATCAATGAAATCTATGCCCGTCACGGATATGTTTTCAAAACAAAATCAATTCAGAAATACTATGAGAGCCGGAGCTGGTATCATAAAAACTACAATTTCAGCGAAAGCGACCTTTCGGAGATTGAGTCATATAACATAGGCTTGCTCCGCAAATACAACTGATAAGGGATAATATTATGAAGTTTGAAATGAATCTTAAAATTGAAAAACCGAGATATTTTACCGTATCCGACATAACCTATGCACAGGTTGACGCATGGTTCGGACACACCACAAGAGACTTGAAACTCAACTTGATTTATCCAAAATTAAAAAACAAAAAATACCCGTGTATTGTGTGGTTTTGCGGTGGCGGTTGGATAAGACTGGATAAATCTGCCCATTTTGCTTATCTTGCAAAGTTGGCACTCGAGGGCTTTGCGGTTGCAAGTGTTGAATATCGCACAAGCAATGAAGGGGCATATCCGATGCCGTTGGAGGATGTAAAAGCGGCTATTCGCTACATCAAGGCCCACGCAGACCGTTATAATATAGACGAAAACAAAATCGGTGTTGCAGGCGAATCCGCCGGAGGCTATCTTGCTGCCATGTGCGCTTTAGATAATGATAAGGCTCTTGATGTCGGAAATTATCTTGACTGTTCAAGCGAGGTACAGGCTTGCTGTGCCTTTTATCCGCCGACAGATGTTTCAACATTTCCGTATGAATCGCCGTTGACTTCGGCGGCAAGTATGGAGTCGCTCATGCTCGGAATGAATGTTGCGCTCAATAAGGAAAAGGCAATGAAGTGTTGCCCCGTTTCGTATGTAACCCCGTCAGCACCGCCGTTTATGATTTTTCACGGAACAGACGATTCCACCGTTCCTTTTTCGCAAAGTGCCGAATTGCACGATTTGCTTGAGAAAAACGGTTGCGATGTCACATTGGTTGCAATTAACGGAGCGGAACACGCCGACATATATTTTGCACAGGAAAAGCTGTGGGATATGGTGGCGAAATTTTTCAAGGATAAACTTTATCAATAGGAAACGGCTGTATGCCGTATGCAAAAAGGCTCAGAACCTGTACAAAGTTCTGAGCCTTTAAAATTTTATCTGTTGAGAAGTTTCTTTTTATACTGCGCCGGTGTAAGTCCGTAGACCTTTTTGCACTGTGTGATGAATGACTTTACATTTGCAAAGCCGTTTTCAAGTGCAGCGGCAGAAACCGTCGAGTTCTTATCAAGCATATCGTTGATTGCATTTTCAAGTCGGAGGTTTGCAAGATACTCCGAAAAGCTCACACGGGTGATGCTTTTGAAGTACTTTGAAAAATAAGACGGAGAAAGATTTACAACCGATGAAATCTCGTTAAGAGGAATTTCACGCTTGTAGTTTTCATTAATATATGCAATTGCTGTTTTTGCATATGAAAAATCTCTGCGCGGAATAATCGGATTGTTGGTCGCTCTCTTAAAGCAGGTGCAATTCTTCAAGAGCAGATAGTAAATCTTATTGACATGAGCAATTTGAAGAAGTGTGCTGTACTCGTCATTGGGATTTGTTTCGGCAATTTCCTGAAGAACTTCAATAAGCTTCTGTTTCGTTTGAGGAGAAACAGAAAGGTCAAAAACAACGCTGTCAATTGACTTGCAGAACATTCGCATATATTCAAACGAAAGCTGAATGCACACAAGGCGGACGCTTGTTCCGACAACAGGCCGAACAAGGTGAACATCTTCACTGTTGAAAAGAATAAAATCCCCCTCGTTTACAAGCGTTGTTTCGCCGTTTCTCGGACATTCTGCCTGACCTTCAATCACATAGACAAGCTCAGGCTCTCTGTGCCAATGAAGTTCAGTCTTGTGTGTTTCTGACGAAAGGTTAAGATACATAACCTTTGCAGGTGTGTTTTGGTCATAATTTATTATTTCGTATTTATAGTTCAAAATGTTTCACTCCGAATCACCTATTGTCAAAAATGCAAAATTATTGTATAATAACATAATTATAGCGTGAAAAAGCACGAAAATCTATATAGATATGTTATGATATTATGGACAAATGTTGTATTTGAGGCGATTATATGGAACAAAATAGTAATTACAGAGTACTGTCAAATGTTTGTGTTTCGTGCGGTGTGAGGATTCCTGATATTGATTTTGAAATCAAACCCGCAATGCGTGAAACCTACGGTCTGTTTCTTGTTACGGCAGGCAAGGGAATTTTTATTATAGATGGCATCGAATATCCCGTGAAAAGGGGTAATTCGGTTATGCTTTTTCCGTATTCAAGCATAAGCGTCAAGATCTATCCGAATATTATGTTTGAATACAAATGGGTTGAACTCACGGGGTTTGAAATTGCCGTAATGATAAGCCGAACCAATTTTTCAAAAAGCCGTCCTGTTGCCCCCGAAATTCCCGTTGAAAGTCTTTTTCAATATTTTGATGTCTGTGATGACAACAGCGACACGGTTTATGCCGCCTGTCGCACAAACGGCAAGGTTCTGATTCTGCTGTCATACTATATTCAGTATTATCCGAGTCGGAAATCAACCGAAACCGACTACATTATGCAGGCGAGAGATTATATAGAAAGAAACTTTCGTGATGTTTCATGTACAGTTAAAAGCGTAGCCGACAAAGTCCAGATTGACCGCACTTACCTTTACAGACTTTTTAAGGAAGAAACGGGATTTTCGGTTATCGAGTACATCAACAACTGCCGAATCGGCAGAGCCTGCACAATGCTTAACAACACGAATGTTCAGATTAAGGATGTCGCCCTCTCGGTAGGCTTTTCCGATCAGTTATACTTTTCAAAGGTTTTCAGAAAGCTGAAAGGAATCACCCCTACGGAGTACCGCAAAAAGTATGCAAATGAAACAACATTATAAAACTTTAGTGTTGATTTTTAATGTGAGTTACATTATAATTATTATATAATAATAGCTGATTTAAGATTAGTAATTTGAATAATAACATTTTGCTGATGCCAGCAAAATGTTGCAAAAAGCGAAAATTTTGTATACTTTGCACAAATGAGGGTAGTCATGACTAGTATTGAAAAGTATAGCGACCGAATATTTGAGAACATCAAACCCATTATCATGTTGGCAAAAAAGTCCGTGAAACAATAAAGGAACTTGGCGGTACTATGCCGGAAGATTTGCCCACTCCAAAGAGTAGTATTAAAGAAATAGAACAGAAATCACAAAAAACAATTACAAAGAAAAAATACAGCAGAAAACGAGGTCGATTTGACCTCGTTTTTGTTGCTATAAAAGCATTAAAAACGGCTGTTTAAAGCGATAAAATTCTCTATGGGAAAGTGGTTACAAAACAGTAACAAATCGGTAACGAAACGGTAAAAGTGAATTTCTTGCAAATTGCATATAAATTTGCAGGATAATTCCCGATAGGAAACAAGATTATATTGCAAAAATAGAAAATAAAGGCGAAAGTCTTGTGAAGTTGCACAAAAAAATTACTTTTGATTGGTTTGACATTCACAAAACACAGTCCTATAATGTGTGCCTGTAAAGAGCAAGGCGGCTCTTTAGTGAAGGTTTATGAATTAAATATGCAATTTTCTATGCAAAATCAATCCTGAGAAAATTGCAAGTCAGGAGAAATTTATTATGCAGAAAAAGAAAGAGAACTTTCGTTCCCTGCGTTCCGTAACGACTTTTGCACTTGCAGCTGCAATTATTACAGGTTCGATTTACACGGTAGCTGCTGCCGTGAACTACAGCGCAGAAACAGAACAGGCTGTAACATCAGACGGTGTTGAGCTTGCAAACGGCGATATCGTTTATGCAGGACTTGATGAAAACGGATTTACATACGGCATGATTAGGGCTGTTGAAATCAGCGTTGACTATAACGGCGATGTTCAGACAGTCAGCCTTGCAAAAGGTACGGTTGCCGATGTGCTTGAAAGAACAGGCATCACTCCCGCATATAACGAGGTGGTTGAGCCGTCACTTTCAACTCCGGTTTCGGATAATCTCACCGTTAAGGTTTACAAGGGCAAAAAGCTTTCAATTACGGCTGACGGCAAAACCGACATTGTTTATGTTCCGAACGGCAATGTTTGCGATGTCCTCAATCAGCTTGGCTACAAGCTTTCCGATGACGATATTCTCAGCGTTGACAAGGACAGCAACATTGAGGACGCAGACAGCATCACAATCAAGCGTGTAACCTATAGGAACGAAACCGAAACTCAGTCGGTTGATTTTAAAACCGTTAAGAAAAATTCAAAAGATGTTGACCTTGGCAAAACAAAGGTTCGGACTGAGGGCAAACAGGGCGAAGCTCTTGTAACAAAGAAGTGCAAGTATGTTGACGGCAAAAAGGTATCTTCAAAAACAGTAGACACCAAAATCACAAAAGCGCCTGTTGACAAGGTTGTACTCATGGGTACAAAGGGTTCAAATGTCAGCAATCCTGCCGGCACATTTACGGATATGAACGGCAACACCGTTGCCTATTCATCGGTTGTTACAGGTTCAGGTACAGCGTACACAGCACCCGCAGGTTCACTTACGGCAACAGGCGTAACGGCTTATCACGGCGGTGTGGCAGTCAACCCGAACATCATTCCGTATGGCTCAAAGCTTTACATTGTATCAACAGACGGCAGTTTTGTTTACGGCTACGCAACAGCCGTTGACACAGGCGGTGCACTCATGTCGGGAACTGCAATTGTTGACTGTTTCTACAACACATATGATGAATGTGTAAGCTTTGGCAGACGAAATGTAAATGTATATATAGTAGGTTAATTTTAGCTCGTGTTAATTTTAGTTCGTGTAGATAGTTTGATATAATCTAAACTATGAATTCCCGAGCTTGACTTGGTGATAGAATTAACTCTGTATGGTGAGTGCATCACACTTAATTTGAAAGGGCAGTTCTATATAATCAAATCTTACGATATTAATAATGTTACGACATAATCAAGGCAGACGCTTCGGCATCTGCCTATTGTTTTTGAAATTTATATTGATTTATCGGAAAATATGCGGTATAATATACTGTACTTATGACAGAACGAAAGAATGAACCGAAAGGAAAAATATTATGAAGAGAATTCTTACAGCGATTTTATGTGCAGGCATTCTTGCGGTTACTGCAGTTGGTTGCAGCTATAATGATGCACTTTATAAGGACGGTAACAGTTCTTCACAGACAAGCGAGGACAGCACTCAGCCTACAACATCTTCGGTTAAGGATGATAAATACGGCAATGACCTTGACGGACTTGTTGATTATTTTGTAGCTAAGGGATACCTTGAAAGTAAAGACGGCAGCATTAAAATGGATGCGTCCGCTATCGGCGCCAAAGAAGGTAAAAAGTTTGCTGCAAAGTATGCAGGTTCAAATATTATCATTGAGCTTTACTCTTATGATACAAAGAAAACGAACAGCACAGCCGATGAGATTGTAAAGTCTGTTAAGGACAACGGCACATTCAGCATCTACGGACTTCCCGATGTAACGGCCTATCTTTCGGACAACGGCAACTATCTTATGATTTATACAGACACTGCTATTGATAAGACAAATCCCGATAAGAATAGCGATAACTATAAGCATCGTGAGCAGGTTATCAAGGATTTCAAGGCTTTTAAAAAGTAACATATATATGTAAATAATTGTGACGCAATAAAGCGGAGATTGATTCAACTTCAATCTCCGCTTTTTTCTATATATATGTATAGCGTTTTTTATTTGAGTTTTGTACCGCAGTTTCCGCAGAACTTCATATCGTTATTGCATTGTGCATGACAGTTCGGGCAAACAACCGTATTTGATTTATCACTCATATCGTCTGCGACCGCCTGCATATAAGGATTTTCAAACTGAGTGTTAATCTGTTTGTTGTCGGAAGTTGCGTCCATTGAGCCAAAATCGACGCTTTGGGGCTGAAAATCAATCGGTTGCTGAACAGGCGGCTGAATACCTTCTGTCTGCACTTCACTTGTTACAGGAGCAACAGGAGGTACGGGAACAGCGTTTTGCTGAGCGTCATATTCAGGAGAGTGACCTGAACCGAGGTTAATTCCGTTTGTGTATTTCTTTATATATGTGTGAAAAGAAATAGCAAGTGCTGCAAGCAAAGCGTAAAATACAGCAGACAGTACTGTATTTAATACCGTTACAACCCCCGCAGCGGAAATAAACAATGAATTCATGGAATCTGACGAATCAAATAGACCGCTAAAATTAAAGTTCGGATTCTCCTCGGCCAAATGATGCAGATACGCTGAAATTTCCGGACCGTATTCCTTAATAAAGATGAATGAAGCAATTGCGGATGCAACGCTTACTATAATAGAGAGAATAGAAGACACGGCAAGAAGTATTGAACCTCTGCTTTTGAGATAAACCGATGTTGCACCCTTCTTAATTGAATCAGACCATAAAAGCAATCCGATACCGTGTATGAGTGTTACAAGTGCAAGAGGAATAGCAAAGATGCAGAGAATAAGAATGTATCCGAATACTTCCTGTCCCTGCAAAATTAATGCAAAAAGAAAAGTTATTCCGGAAAAGGCGAGCAATGCAAGTCCGCCGATTACTATTTCAATGATAGAATATATCTTGATGAGAGTAACCGTTGCGCCAAACGGCATTGGATCATTTGAACGGCATTTTGCATAAAGCAGGATAAGAGCAATACATAAAAGAATTGAAATTGAACCGCCTGTGCCGCTCGAGAAAGATATGTTCGTAGAACCTGTGCTTGTATTAATGCTAAACATTCCGAAAATACATGTAAGGCCGGAGACTATTGCACATATTAATGTAAGCGGTTTGGAAAAGAATCCTTTCAATATCTGCACATTCTGTTGATACGGATAATAGGGAATGGAATTAATCATAAATTTTCCTCCGAAAAATTAATTTGTATTTCTATTTTATATTATAGAAAGGGAAAATACAATAGGATTTTGAAAATTGTAAAAAGGTGTATTTTAGACAACCACAATATGTTGTGATAAAACAAAGAAATTTGTTGGCAAAACCACAAGGCTAAAACTTTTTCTGAAAAAATTGAATTTTTTTGAAAAAAGGGGTTGACTTTTCTGGAAAAAGGTATATAATAGAGAATGTTCCGCGAAGGAAAACAACAAATCCTCTTAAAACAAAAGAGAGAATCAAGTTTTTCTTGTGCAAAGTGAACATAGGACCTTGAAAATTGAACAACGAGATAATAGTAAAGAAACCCGTAATGACTTT
>ERZ1035041.206-NODE-206-length-34058-cov-5.184248_pt1 | contig 34058 bp, 24 predicted proteins | sample MGYA00520684_ERZ1035041 | MGnify/ENA primary metagenome ERZ1035041 (study PRJEB33766, sample SAMN09781699) | gut metagenome | biome: gut microbiome | host: Homo sapiens | place: Madagascar | study: EMG produced TPA metagenomics assembly of the PRJNA485056 data set... | reverse complement strand
CACCCCGCTTGGGGCTACGCCCCAAACCCCATTTTCAAAAATTATATAGGTTTATTGACAATCTGAAACGCACAAAGTCTTTTGTGACTTTGTGCGTTTAAAAGCATTATTCAGCACATTGAACGTTCAACGGTGATTACGGCATTGAGCCTGCCGTCCTTTTCCGCAATTGCGTTCTTTATCATAAGAGCAAGCTCCCCGTCCTTATACCTGAAGCCGAAAGGCGTTACCAGATCGAAAATTACGTTTATCCTTGAAACACCGTCGGTAATGCGGAAATCGTGGATAGTAAGGCTGCTGTCGATATTTTTTATTATATCAAGTACCACCTTTTTTGCCTCGTCTGCCTTCTTGTCATCCACAACGACAGGATCCATATGTATCGTAACACTGCATCTGTACTTTTCCCTGAGATCGTCCTCTATAAGATCTATAAGCTCGTGCGCAAGCATTATATCTGTTTTACTGCTTATTTCGGCATGGAGCGAGATCACCATTCTGCCTACGCCGTAATCATGCACCATAAGATCGTGTACGCCGACTATACCGTCATAGCTCATTACAGTGTTTTCAATTTCCTCTACCAGTTCCTTTTTAGGCTTTGTACCAAGAAGCGGAGTAAGACTTTCCTTAAATGTGTTGAAGCCTGTGTAGAGGATAAACAAAGCTACAACTATACCCGCATAAGCGTCAAGCTCAAAACCGCTGAACAGCTGTATGAACATACAGATGATTACTACCGATGTAGAAATACAGTCTGAAAGCGAATCCGCCGCTGCGGCTTTCATTGTGGCGCTGTCTATTTTCCGACCGAGCTTTGTGTTGAACAGTGCCATCCACAGCTTCACAAGAAGCGACGCTCCGAGTACGCATACAGCCAGCACGCTGAACTCCGACTTTTCGGGCGAGAAGATTTTTTCGACCGAGCTTTTAGCAAGCTCAAAACCCATCATCATTATGATAAAAGAGATTATTATGCCCGAAACGTATTCCATTCTGCCGTGACCGTAGGGGTGTTCGCTGTCCGCAGGCATTCCTGCCATCTTAAAGCCGACAAAGGTCATTATTGATGAGCCTGCGTCAGAAAGGTTGTTGAAAGCGTCAGCGATTACGGAGATACCGCCGGATAATATACCTGCAATCAGCTTTCCGAGAAACAAAAGTATATTAAGTACGATACCGGTAAATGCTCCGAGATAACCGTAACGCTTTCTGACAACGGGATCGGCTGTGTTTTTGCTGTCCTTTACGAACAGTTTTATAAGCAGATTAGTCATGACTATTCTCCCATATTACACGAATACGGAGCAACATAAAGCGTTGCTCCGTATCGGATATTTAAGTTTTATCCGGATCAATCCTTATTGCCCATAAGCAGTACCATTACCGCCTTCTGTGCGTGGAGTCTGTTTTCAGCCTCGTCAAAGATCTCGTTTGCGTGTTCTTCAAATACCTTGGCTGTGATTTCTTCTTCTCTGTGTGCGGGCAGGCAGTGCTGTACCATAGCGTCAGGCTTAGCGACAGCCATAACCTCGTCGTTTATCTGGAAGCCCTTGAATGCTTTCTTTCTGATTTCAGCTTCGCCTTCCTGACCCATAGATGCCCATACGTCTGTGAAGATAACGTCTGCGTCCTTTGCAGCCTTTATAGGATCGTCTGTCAGCTCAAAGCAGTCATACTTTTCTGCGAACGCAAGTGTTGTAGCGGCAGGGTGGTAGTTCTCAGGGCAGGCAACAGATACACTCATACCTGTCTTTAAGCCGCCTACAATGAGCGAGTTTGCCATATTGTTGCCGTCGCCTATGTAGCACATCTTTAAGCCGTCAAGCTTACCCTTGTACTCACGGATCGTCATAAGGTCAGCAAGCACCTGGCAAGGATGAGAAAGGTCTGTAAGACCGTTGATTATCGGGATATTGCCGTATTCCGCAAGATTTTCAACCTCAGCCTGTTCGAATGTTCTTATCATTATACCGTCAATGTAGCGTGATAAAACCCTTGCAGTATCCTGTATAGGCTCGCCTCTGCCTATCTGCATATCGCTTGCTGAAAGGTAAAGAGGATTGCCGCCGAGCTGATACATACCTGTTTCAAAGGAAACTCTTGTTCTTGTAGAAGCCTTGCGGAAGATCATACCGAGCGTCTTGCCCTTTAAATGATCGTGGGGAATGCCGTGCTTAAGCTCATACTTGAGCTGATCTGCGAGATTGAGAATCTCAATGATCTCCTCTGTGCTGAGATCCATCATCTTAAGTAAATGTTTCATAATTTTTTCCTTTCGGTTTTAGTTTTTATATTATTTTAAAAGTTCTGCGAGTATTTCAAGACCTCTGTCAATATCCTCATAAGAGATAGTGAGCGGAGGAAGAAGTCTTAACTTTTCCTTTGCGGTAAGGATAAGAAGTCCGTGTTCAAGAGCGGCATTCAGTATATCCTTTGCATTCTTTGTCTTTAGCTTTATGCCGATCATAAGACCCATACCCGTAACCGATTCGACCTCGGGTATCTCTTTCAGCTTTTCGGTTATATATCTTCCCTTATCCGCAACCTGTGACAAGAATATCGGATCTGCCGCTTTTTTCAGCACCTCAATTGCGCCTGCACAAGCGATAGGATTTCCGCCGAATGTCGAGCCGTGTGTTCCGGGAGTAAGTACATCTGCGCACTTGTCGCCGCTGAGGCACGCACCCATCGGGATACCGCCTGCTATGCCCTTTGCAAGCGTTATTATATCGGCTTTCTTGCCGAAATTATCGCCTGCAAGGAATTTACCCGTTCTGCCGACACCCGTCTGTACTTCGTCAGAAATTGTCAGCACATCACGCTCGGCACAAAGCTCAAATATAGCGTCAACGAACTTCTGCCGGAGCGGCACAACACCGCCCTCGCCCTGTATATATTCGAACATTACGGCGCATACCGTATCATCGAGTTTTGCCTTAAGATCATCTATATTGTTCGCTTCAACGTTTATAAATCCGTCAACAAACGGGAAGAAGTAGTTGTGGAACACGTCCTGTCCCGTAGCCGACAGTGTGCAGAGAGTTCTGCCGTGGAATGAATTTACAAGGGTGATTATATTATGTCTGCCCTTGCCGTATTTGTCAAAGCTGTACTTTCTTGCTATCTTGATAGCACATTCGTTAGCCTCAGCACCGCTGTTGCAAAGGAACATATTCTTCATTCCTGCCGCTTCCGATAATCTCTCGGCGAACTCAGCCTGAACCTTTGTGTAATAATAATTTGAGGTATGCTGTATACTGCGTACCTGTTCGCACACAGCGTCAGCCCATTCCTTGTTGCAGTAACCGAGCGAGTTTGTGCCGATACCGCTGCCGAAATCTATATACGTCTTGCCGTTTTCGTCAACCGCCTTATCATCCTCGCCCTTGTCAAGAACAACATTCAGCCTGCCGTATGATCCCATTATATGAGAATTGAATTTGTCTATAGTATTCATATCTGTCCTTTCCGCCTGCATCGTTGCCGTCAGATAATCATAGTACCTGCGCCCTCGTTTGTAAGCAGCTCTATAAGTATTGAATGAGGTATTCTGCCGTCAATGATATTCGCTTTCTTTACACCTCTGCGGACAGCCTCAACACAGCAATCTATCTTAGGTATCATACCGCCTGAGATTATGCCCTGCTTTTTGAGATAAGGCACTTCTGAAACTCCGACAGTATGTATAAGCGTGCTGTCATCGTCCTTATCTTCAAGAAGTCCCTTTATATCTGTCATAAGGATAAGGTTTTCGGATTTCATCTCAGCCGCAATTCTTGCCGCCGCCGTATCCGCATTGATATTGTAAACAGTACCGCCCTTACCTGCCGCAACGGTCGAAATTACAGGGATATAGCCCTTTTCGAGAACATCGTTTATAAGGCTTACGTTTACCTGAGTAATCTCGCCTACAAGACCTAAATCCGGGTCAAGCTGTTCAGCCTCTATCATATGGTCGTCAAGACCGCAAAGACCTACCGCTCTGCCCTTGTGGCTGTAAAGCAGATCGACAAGATCCTTGTTTACCTTACCGCAAAGCACCATCTGAACGATGTTTATCGTTTCTTCATCGGTGTAACGAAGACCGTTTACGAACTTGCTCTCCTTGCCGACCTTTTTCAGCATTGCATTTATTTCGGGTCCGCCGCCGTGTACAAGCACTATCTTGATACCGCAGAGCGACAGCAGAACAAGGTCGGACATAACCGCCTGCTTCAGCCTGTCGTTTGTCATCGCGTTACCGCCGTACTTGACTACTACTACCTTGTTTGAATACTGCTGTATATAAGGAAGTGCGTCGCTGAGTATACTTGCTCTCTTTTCGTTTTCAAGTTCCATCTTCTTTTGTCCTTTCGGTGTCAGCTTCTGTATTCTGCGTTTATCTTTACATATTCATAAGTCAGATCGCAGCCCCACGCTACCGATTTATCGGCACCGTCGTGCATATCGATCATGATAACAATTTCATCTTCGGAAAGTATCTTGAATGCCTCGTCTTCCGAGAAGTCAACACCTGCGCCGTTCTCGCAGACCTTTACACTGCCCTTTGAAGATGACAGAACGACCTCGACCTTTGAAATATCAAAATCGCCCTCCGCATAACCTATCGCACAGAGAATACGTCCCCAGTTGGCGTCCGCCGCAAATATAGCCGCCTTTAAAAGACTGCTGTTTATAACAGACAGTGCAACGCTCTTTGCAACAGCTTCTGTAGGTGCGTGGTCAACAACGCATTCCATCAGCTTCGTTGCTCCCTCGCCGTCACGGGCGGTTTCTCTTGCAAGGTTCATCATTACAGCGTAAAGGCCGTTTATGAACACTTCATAATCCTTGTCTTCTGCCGTTATCTCCTTGTTTCCTGCAAGTCCCGACGCCATTATGCACAGTGTATCGTTTGTAGACGTATCACCGTCCACGCTTACCATATTGTAAGTAATGTCGGCTGTTCTTTTCAGTGCCTTATGCAGAAGCTCCGCATTTATCTTTACATCGGTTGTGATAAAAGCAAGCATTGTAGCCATATTGGGATTTATCATACCACTGCCCTTGCTGATACCGCCGATATGACAGGTCTTGCCGTCAAGCGTAAACTCTACCGCAAGCTCCTTTTTGCGTGTATCGGTCGTCATTATTGCTTCGCACGCAAGCGAGCTTCCGTCCTCGCTTATGTTGTCTACAAGCGTCTTGATATTGTTCTTCACAGGGTCGATCGACAGTTTCTGTCCGATAACGCCTGTAGAGCCTACTATCATATCGTTCTTATCGATACCGAGTTCGTTCGCACAAAGTTCGCACATCTGCTCTGCAATCTCAATGCCGTTTGAGTTACAGGTGTTTGCGTTACCGCTGTTTACGATAACAGCCTGAGCGATGCCGTTCTTAAGGTGTTCCTTTGTAACGGTTATCGGTGCGCCCTTCACCTTGTTCTGTGTGTAGATTGCCGCCGCAGTACACTTTGTGTCACAGCTTATCACAGCAAGGTCACGCTTTTTCGAGCCGGGCTTTATACCAACGTTTATACCGCCAGCCTTAAAGCCTTTTGCGGCGCATACGCCCTTGTCCACTAATTTATAATTATCAAATTCAACCATTGTTATTACCTCACTTATTATACAAGTCCGGTCGTTTCGTCAATGCCCATCATTATGTTAAGGCACTGAACAGCCGCACCGCTTGCGCCCTTGCCTAAATTGTCAAGTCTTGAGCAAAGCACTATACGTTCATCGTTTCCGCAAACGAATATCTCCATATTGTTCTCACCCGATAATGTGTTTGCGGCAAGGAAGCCGTTTTCAAGCACACCCTCACCCATAACCGGCATTACCTTTACAAGATTTGCGTCTGCATAATGCTCGGAGAAAGCCTTATGAATATCGGCAAGCGTATATTTCTTCGGCAGAAGTCTTGTGAGAACGGGAACGGTTACGACCATACCGCTGAAATAATCGCATATCAGAGGATTGAACACAGGCTTGTAATCAAGTCCGCTTATCTTCATCATTTCAGGTAAATGCTTATGCTCCTGAGGAAGCGCATACTGTCTGGGGCTGTAAAATTCTTCGGGCTTTTCGTCGCTTTCGTACACTGCGATAGCCTTCTTTCCCGCTCCGCTGTAACCGGATACCGCATGAGCGACAACAGGATAATCGCTCGGCATTATACCTGCCTTTACAAGAGGATATACAAGCGAAATAAAACCGCTTGCATAACAGCCGGGAACAGCCACTCTCGATGAAGCCGCTATCTTTTCTCTGTGCTGCTTTGAAAGCTCGGGAAAACCGTATGCCCAGTCGGGATTTGTCCGATGTGCCGTAGAAGCATCTATAATACGGACGTTACTGCCCTTTGCAAGCTCTACCGCCTCTCTTGCGGCGGCGTCGGGCAGACAAAGGAACGTGAAGTCGGACGAGCATATGAACTTCTTACGCTCATCGTTATCCTTTCGCTTGTCCTCATCTATCTTCATTATTTCAATATCGTTCCTGTCCTTGAAACGTTCGAGAATTTTAAGTCCGGTCGTTCCTTCCTGACCGTCAATATACACCTTTACGCTCATATAAGCACCTCTTATTTTTTAAGAAATCTTGTCATTCCGCAGCCACGTTCATCATTAGGCCTGCGCATAAATCCGAGCTTTTCGTAGAACGGCTCTTTATCCTTTGCCGCCATAAGATTTATCATTATCGTTTCGCCCTCATCAGCGACCGACAACGCTTTATCCATAAGCCTTGAAAGCATCTCTCTGCCTATTCCCTGTCCCTGATATTCGGGACGTACAATAACATCGCTGATAAAGAACTGATAGCCTCCGTCGCCGACTACTCTTGCCGAGCCGACTTCCTTTTCTCCGTCAAGCGCCGTTATCGCAAACACCGAGCTTTTAAGCGCACAGTTAAGCTGTCTTGGCGAAAGCTCGTACCAGCCTACGCTTCGTCTGAACGAATTTATATCGTGTGGCAATCTGTATTCATAAGTTATCATCAGATGTTGATACCGCCCAGTCTGCCTTCAAGTTCTGCTATCTGACGCTTTACCGCATCGGGAGCGGGTCCGCCGTCAACGCCTCTTTGCATAACGCAGGTATCAAGGCTGATAGCGTCATATACGTCATTATCAAACGTTTCGCACAGCTTCTTGTATTCTTCTATCGGTAGCTGTTCAAGCGTTGTATTCTTCTCTATGCAAAGTGCAACGAGCGTACCGGTTATCTTATATGCCGTTCTGAAAGGAAGTCCCTTCTTTACCAGATAGTCAGCGCAGTCTGTAGCATTGATAAAGCCCTTTGCGGCGGCAGTACGCATATTGTCTTTAAGTACCGTCATAGTCGCAAGCATGGGAGTAAATGTCGAGATACACAGCTTTACTGTGTCTACTGCGTCAAATATTGCCTCCTTGTCCTCCTGCATATCCTTGTTATATGCAAGCGGAAGTCCCTTCATCATTGTGAGAAGCGTCTGCAGATCGCCGTATACTCTTGCCGTCTTGCCTCTTATAAGCTCCGTAACATCGGGATTCTTCTTCTGGGGCATTATCGAGCTGCCTGTAGAATATGCATCGTCAAGCTCGATAAACTTGAATTCCCATGAACACCACATGATTATCTCTTCCGAAAATCTCGAAAGGTGCATCATAAGCATCGAAATATCAGAGCAGAGCTCAACGCAGAAATCCCTGTCGGATACGCCGTCAAGGCTGTTCATCGTAATATCCCTGAAACCGAGAAGTTCGGCGGTTCTCTTTCTGTTAAGAGGATATGTAGTGCCTGCAAGCGCACACGAACCGAGCGGCATTACATCCATTCTTTCCTTGCAGTCTGCAAGTCTTGTCAGATCTCTTGTCAGCATCTGTGCATATGCCATAAGATGATGTGCGAATGTAACAGGCTGTGCACGCTGTAAATGGGTATAGCCGGGCATTACCGTTTCTGTATGCTGCTTTGCAATATCTATAACCGTGTTAATAAGCTCACGGACAAGCTTTGCAATCTCATCGACCTCATCTTTAAGATAAAGCTTGATATCAAGAGCCACCTGATCGTTTCTGCTCCTTGCGGTGTGCAGACGCTTTCCCGCATCGCCTATTCGTGCGGTAAGCTCAGCCTCAACGAACATATGAATATCTTCCGCATTGGGATCGAAATGAAGCTTTCCGTTTTCAATATCGCTTAAAATACCGTTAAGACCTTCTATTATCACCTTGCTGTCCGCAGGGTCGATAATGCCGCACTCGCCGAGCATAGTTGCGTGTGCTATAGAGCCTTTTATATCATGCTTGTACATTCTTGCATCAAATGAGATGGAAGAATTGAAATCGTTGACCTTTGAGTCAACCTCCTTTGAAAATCTTCCCGCCCACATCATTTTAGACATACTGTTATTTCCTTTCAGTTTTATGTTCATAACGCAAAAAGCGTCTTGTTTTTTCCGTTATAAATATAAAAGTAATTAAAACACTTTTTAAAATACAGCCGTACCGACCGTAAAGCCGGTACGAACCGTATTTTAAAACGTATCTTATAAAACCGTAAAAGCCGCAAGGCATAGTTTTACACCTTGCGGGATTTACCGTAACGCTTTTAAAGCTTACTTATTGTTTCTCTCAGCGTCAAGCAGAGCCTTGACCTTTATCGGCAGACCGAACAGGTTGATAAAGCCGTCTGCATCAGCCTGATTATAAACATCATCTTCATCAAATGAAGCAAAGTCCTTGCTGTACAGTGTGTAGGGTGATGTAACGCCTGCGTTGATGATATTGCCCTTGTAGAGCTTGAGCTTAACGTCGCCTGTAACAGTTTCCTGTGTCTTGTCAACGAAAGCGTCCATAGCTTCTCTTAAAGGTGTGTACCACTGACCGTTGTATACGATGTCTGCATACTTCTGTGCAAGACCGTACTTGTAGTGCTGTGTTTCCTTATCAAGGCAGATTGTTTCGAGAACTTCGTGAGCGTGGTAAAGGATAGTTCCGCCGGGAGTTTCATAAACGCCTCTTGACTTCATACCTACAAGTCTGTTTTCAACAACGTCAAACAGACCGATGCCGTTTTCGCCGCCGAGCTTGTTAAGAGTCTTGATGAGCTTTACGCCGTCCATCTCTTCACCGTTGAGTGCTGTAGGGATACCCTTTTCAAAGTGTATTGTAACGTATGTGGGCTTGTCGGGAGCCTGTTCGGGTGAAACGCCGAGCTCTAAGAAGCCCTTCTTATTATACTGGGGTTCGTTTGCGGGGTCTTCAAGGTCAAGACCTTCGTGTGATAAGTGCCAGAGGTTCATATCCTTTGAGTAGTTTGTTTCACGGGTAATCTTTATCGGAACATTGTGTGCCTCTGCATACTCGATTTCCTGTTCTCTTGACTTGATGTCCCATATTCTCCAGGGAGCGATGATCTCGAGTTCGGGAGCAAGAGCCTTTATTGTAAGCTCAAAACGTACCTGGTCGTTACCCTTACCTGTGCAGCCGTGGCAGATAGCGTCAGCGCCTTCCTTCTTAGCTATCTCAACAAGTCTTTTAGCTATAGGAGGACGAGCGAATGAAGTACCGAGCAGATAGCCCTCATACTTAGCGCCTGCCTTGAGTGTGGGGAATATGAAGTCGTTTACGAATTCGTCCTGTATATCTTCTATGTAGAGCTTGGATGCACCTGTCTTCTTAGCTCTTTCTTCAAGACCTACTATTTCAGAGTCCTGTCCTACGTTACCTGCAACACAGATTACCTCACAACCGGGGTAGTTTTCGTGTAACCACGGAATAATGATTGAAGTATCAAGTCCGCCTGAATAAGCAAGTATAATCTTTTTGATCTCTTTAGCCATTTTTTTATTTCCTTTCTATCTCACAGACGCTTTCGGGCGTTCTGCTTTCTGATTTAACTCACATTGAATATTATACACCTTTTCACACCAAAGTCAAGTATTTTTATGCACGAAACTGCATAATATACTGTATATAGTGAATAATTGTTGAATTTTAGCGAATTTTTATGTATTTTTTTGATTGACAAGCCGTAAATGTAAGGATATAATAATAGTAAAAGGAAATTCAGTCGGAGGAATTATGGAACTTAAGGACAAGCTGGAAATACTTATTAAAAGAAACGGCTATAAAAAGACCGATTTTGCGGCAGCCATTTCCATAACCTACAGGGCGCTGGCAAACTATATAAGCGGTGCAAGAACCCCGAGGGCAAAGACGCTGTCGGATATGGCGGTACTGCTCGGCGTCAGCGAAGAACTGCTGACGGACGACACGGTGGATCTGATACTGTCAGGAGATGAAAAGCTGTATTTCAACGGCACTTCTCCGACAGAAACAAGAGAGAAAGCCGACGAGGTTTTATCCGAGGTCGAAGCGCTCCTTGACGATAAGGATTTTACGGAAAGCGATAAGACGGCATTTTTTTCCTGCATTGCAGAAAAATATTTTGCAGGAAAAGCAAAAAATCATAAAGAAACTATTGACAATGCAGTATGACGGTGTTATAATACAAACAGTTGAACAACCATTCAAATGAAATGAGGTTAAAATGGCGGTCAGCAAATCAGAAAAGTCGGAAAATATCACAGCAAAAGACGAAAACGAATTCTGTAACTGCAATGTGATACACGAGGACGTAGTAAACTATGTGCGTGAGAGAATGCTTGAACAGATGCAGTTTGAAAAGCTGTCAATGTTCTTCAAGGCTATAAGCGATGAAACAAGGATAAAAATCCTCTACTCGCTGTCACAATCAGAAATGTGCGTGTGCGACCTCGCCGCCCTGCTCGGAATGACAGCATCTGCAATTTCTCACCAGCTGAGAGTATTACGGCAGGCAGAGCTTGTACGCAGTGAAAAGCAAGGTAAAGTCGTTTACTATATGCTCAGCGACAACCATGTAAACACGGTGTTCAGCAATGCGCTTGAGCATATTATGGAGTAAAACGGAAAAAATCAAAGGAGATAGCATCTCCTGTTTTTTCGGGCAATACATTTGAACAGTTACTCAATTGTTCAAAACTTCAAGCATATCAAAGGTGGTAGCTTATGAAAAGAATCTATATTTTAGAAGGTCTTGACTGCGCTCACTGTGCAGAGGAGATCCGTGCGGAAGTCGAAAAGGACGAACGTGTGAAATCGGCGGGAATGAACTTTATGAAGCAGGAGCTTACCGTTGAAACGGAAAATTCATGTTCGCCCGACGAGCTTATGACAACGGTCACCGAAGTTGTCGCAAAGCTTGAGCCGGACGTAAAGGTAAGCGAGCAGCAGCCGAAAAACGTAAAGACATACATTCTCGAGGGTCTTGACTGCGCTCACTGTGCAGAAGAAATAAGAGCGGAAATCGAAAGCTCCGATTTTGCCGAAAGTGCAGGATTGAATTTCTTCAAGCAGGAGCTTACCGTAAGCCCGGCAGGTAATATTTCTTCTGCCGAGCTGCTTGCAAAGGTAACGGAAGTTGTAAAAAAGCTCGAACCCGATGTAACGGTCAGGGAAAGACAGAATTTCAAGGAAAAGAAATATATAATAGACGGCCTTGACTGCGCACAGTGTGCGGAAGAAGTAAGAGAGGCAGTTGAAAAGTCGGATTATGCGAGCGGCGCAAAGATGAATTTCATCAAAAAGGAGCTTACCGTAATACCCTCAAAGATAATCTCCGACAAGGAGCTGTTAAAGCTGGTGACCGCAACGGTAACTGCCGTTGAACCCGATGTAACGGTCAGCGAAAAAGAAAACCACGTTGAGAAAAAGGTAAGCTATACTAAAGATATAGTCAAGATGATAAGCGCAGGCATTCTGTTCATAGTTGCTTTTATCCTTGAAAAAACTATCGGTACAGAACAGCTTGTACCTAAGATAGCGATACTTACGATGTATCTTGCGGCTTACGTTTTCTGCGGACTTGAGGTAGCGATCACTTCAATAAAGGCAATAGCAAAGAAGAATTTCTTCAACGAAAACACGCTTATGCTTATCGCAAGCATCGGCGCTATCGTACTCGGAGAATACGAAGAAGCGGTCGCCGTTATGCTGTTCTACACTGTCGGAGAATTCTTCCAGTCAATAGCCGTTAACAAGTCAAGAAGAAGCATATCTTCTCTTATCAAGACAAAGCCCGAAACAGCCGATGTTCTTATTGACGGCGAATATATAACGGTCGATCCCGAAAACGTTGAAACAGGCAGTATAATAAGAGTAAAGCCCGGCGAAAAGATACCGCTTGACGGTATTATCGAAAGCGGTAACACATCAATAGATACCTCAGCCCTCACAGGCGAGAGTTTACCGAGAGATATTACGGCAGGTGATGAAGTCCCCGCAGGCGCAATCAACATTTCAGGCGTTATCACGCTTAAAACAACACGTCAATTCACCGACAGCACGGTATACAAAATGCTTCAGATGGTCGAATCCGCTGTCGAGAAAAAGACAAAGACGGAAAACTTCATCTCGGTATTTGCAAAATACTACACCCCCATAGTCGTACTTGCGGCGGTGATAATATCGCTTATCCCTCCCCTGTTCACCGGCTTTGATTTCGGAACGTGGGTACAAAGAGGTCTTATCTTCCTCGTAATCTCCTGCCCCTGTGCGCTTGTCATTTCTGTTCCGCTCGGATACTTTGCAGGTATCGGCAAGGCTTCGTCAAAGGGCATACTTGTAAAAGGCAGTAACTACCTTGAAGCGATCTCAAAGGCTAAGGTCGTACTGTTCGATAAGACAGGCACGCTTACAAAAGGTCAGTTTGAGGTTACAAGGACAGAGCCAGCAGGAATGAGCAAGGATGAGCTGTTGCGATATGCGGCTTATGCCGAGAGCAACTCCAACCACCCTATAGCCGTTTCGGTAAGAAAAGCATACGGTGCGGATATTGACCAGTCGCAGATTACCGAGTGCAGCGAGATAGCCGGCAAAGGCATTAAGGCAGTGATTTCCGGTGTGACCGTTCTCTGCGGCAACAGCAGACTTATGGCTGACTACAGCATAAACTGCCCCGAAGCAAACGGCACAGTGCTTTATGTGGCTGTAGACAATAAATATGCAGGTCTTATCGAGATCGCAGATATGCCTAAGGAACACTCGGCCGAAGCCGTAAAGATGCTTAAAAATCACGGTGTGAAGGTCGTAATGCTCACAGGCGACAACAGGTCTGCGGCGGCTGCGGCGGCTGAAAAGCTCGGTATCACAGATTTCTACGCAGAGCTTCTCCCCGAAAACAAGAGCGAAATTACACTTAAGATGAAGTCGGAGCTTTCAGACAAGGAAAAAGTTATGTTTGTAGGCGACGGCATAAATGACGCTCCGGTTATCGCATCAGCCGATATAGGCGTTGCAATGGGCGGCACAGGTGCGGACAGTGCTATTGAAACCGCAGACTGCGTTCTTATGAAGGACGACCCAATGCAGCTTGCCGACGCATTTGCAATCAGCAAAAAAACAAACCGCATAGTTCTCCAGAATATCATATTTGCACTCGGTGTAAAGCTGATAATTCAGGTACTCGGCGTTTTAGGTCTTGCTAATATGTGGGCGGCTGTTTTCGCAGATGTAGGCGTTTCGATAATCGCTATCTTCAATTCATTAAGACTTATGAGAAAGTAAATAAAACATTTACCGCCCGTGTTTGCTCACTGCATTCACGGGCGGTATTCTTTACTTATTTTTTCTTCTGAGCTTTTTCCTTGTCAGCTCATAACTCATATCGACAAGCATCCTTAGTTTTTCATCGGGTACGCTTTCATCAAGGGCGACCGTTATCCAGTTTTCCTTATTCATATGATACGCAGGATAAAAGCCCTGCTCAAGCCTCAGCGACCCGATAAGGATAGGATCGCACTTGAGATTGACGACATCTATAATTTCCTGTCCGTCAAGCCCGAGCCTGCTTTCAGGCAGATCCATTATCATAGCAAACCACTTTTTCGTATCATTATGACGATACGCCTGAAAACCGGGATTCTTTTCAAACAATCTTTCGGCTGTAACGCCGTAATAGTCGGTTATGTATTTGTCAAGCTGTGAACGATTCATTACCGCTCCTTCTTTACCGTATATATTCCGCCTGCACCGCAGGATACAGCGCCGCTTATTTCAAGGTCGGCAAGTATCTCGCTGAGTTCCCCGAATGATAAGCCACAAGTAGAAAGCAACCCATCAAGCGTTACTCCGTCACTGTTTGCGATGATGCCGAGTATATCTGCTGCGGCTGTTATGTTTTCTGCGTTTGCCGCTGTGTCACTGCTCTGCTCTGTGACGGTTTCACGGATATATACGGCACTTTCGGTTTCGGCGGGTTTTATAGGATGTTCGACTATGGTTTTTGTTTCGGCAACCGGTTTGATTTCCGATTTTGGTTTTGTGACTTTTCTGCGCTTTTTTAGTACGTTTTCCGGCGTCACACGAAAATAGTCTATCTCTTTTTCCTTATCCGTCACACTTGTGATTTTAAAACGAGGCGTGTCAGTTGATTTTGCTTTCTTCAAAGGAATATTATCCTTTGCAGTAACCGTTGGCTGTGTGATTTGCACCGTTTCATCGGTTGGTACGGATCTTACTGTTGCGGACGGTTTTTCTTCCTGTTCATTATGAATAACAAAGCTTGTCAGCTGTTCTTTGTCAAGATAGGTATCATCAATCACATCACGATAAGTCGGATAGAATTCATTTACTATATCATAAAAATCAAACACCGGGTGAGCGCCGTCACGCAGATATCTTACAATCCGGCTATAACGCCTGTCCAGCGTATCTTCAGGCACTGTGAAAAACAGCTCCCGGTCCTGCTCAAATGCGTGATTTGCAGTAAGCAGACTACCGCTGTGGTTATACGCACCGACAACCGCCGTTCCTTGCGACAGTCCCGATATTATGCGGTTTCTGAACTTAAAATAGTCCGAATTACAAGGCGTATCCGGCAGAAGTTCTGATATGATCGCTCCGCCGTTGTCGGTTATCTCTTTTCTGAGCCCGAATGAACCGGCGGGATAGTCAACAGTCATACCGCAGGCAAGCACAGCCACGGTCGGCTTTCCGTGACGGATACTGTTGTTGTGCGCTATTCTGTCTATCCCCTTTGCAAAACCGCTGACAAGCACAATATCACATCTCGCAAGGTTATAGCAGATATTCTCTGCCATTCGTACTGCGTTTACAGACGGCTCTCTGGGACCTACCACGGCTATCGCAAGCTTTTTATCAAGACAACTTATATTTCCCGACACAAAAAGCACAACAGGCGGATCAAATATATTCTTGAGATTGTCGGGATAATCTTTGTCGTCGATCGTCACAATGCCGATATTATTTTCTCTGCAATAGTTGATAATAGCCTTTGAGCGTTCAAGCGTTGCTTGTCTTGCATTGTCCCGTCTGTTGGACGGTATCAGCGACATATCGCCTCCGCTTATCCGCTCATACGCATTGCGCACATTTCCGCAGGCTCTTATAACCTCGTGTATCTTCGGGTTTCCGCCGCCGAATATCTGAAGCAGATAGATATAATACTCCATAAATTCCTCTTGATATATTAAAATTTTTCGCCGCAAGCATTACCTGCGGCGAATTTTCATCAGCTGTTTTTCTTATTATCCTCATTACGGATCTGAACACGTCTTATCTTGCCGCTGATAGTCTTGGGAAGTTCATCGACAAATTCAACTATTCTCGGATACTTGTAAGGCGCTGTATTTTTCTTTACAAAGTTCTGCAATTCTTTTTTCAGCTCTTCAGACGGCTCATAACCTCTTGCAAGAACTACGGTCGCCTTTACTACCTGACCTCTTATCGGGTCGGGCGCACCCGTTATAGCGCATTCAAGTACAGACGGGTGAGCTATAAGAACACTTTCGATTTCGAAAGGTCCTATACGGTAACCGCTCGCCTTAATAACATCATCGTTTCTTCCGACATACCAGAAGTAGCCGTCCTCGTCCTTCCAAGCGGTATCGCCTGTATGATACAGCCCGTCATGCCATGCCTGAGCGGTAAGCTCTTCATCACGGTAATAGCCGTCAAAAAGGCCATCCTTGCCACGCTCGGCACGTACTACTATTTCACCGACTTCTCCGACAGGCACCGGATTTCCGTCATCATCGACAATGTCAACATCATAGAGCGGTGTAGGCTTGCCCATAGAACCGGGCTTAGGCGTCATACCGACAAGATTTGCAAGCAGCGCCGTGGATTCGGTCTGACCGAAAGCTTCCATAAGCTTTAGTCCCGTGTACTCAAGCCATTTGTTGTATACTTCGGGATTAAGCGCCTCGCCTGCGATAGCTGAATATTTAAGGCTCGAAAGATCGTAATTTTCAAGTCCTTCTTTTATAAAGAAGCGGAACATAGTCGGCGGCGCGCAGAATGACGTGATCTTGTAGTTCTGCATTATTCTGAGCATATCTGTCGGTATGAACTTGTCAAAATCATATACGAATACACAAGCTCCGACCGACATCTGACCGAACAGCTTGCCCCATGCGGCTTTTCCCCAGCCTGTATCTGATATTGTCAGATGAACGCCGTCAGGATCAACATTCTGCCAGTGCGCCGCAGTCTGTATATGTGCAAGCGCATATCTGTGGTTATGAACAACCATCTTGGGATAGCCTGTTGTACCCGATGTGAAGTAAAGGAGCATATGCTCTCTTGTATCGGTCTGTACACGTTCCATGGTTTCAGGCATATTTCTTATCTCATCGTCAAAAGAAATCCAACCGTCCTTTTCGCCGTTTGCCATAAACTTTATAAGACCGTCTGCGTGAATCTCTTTCTGCGCCTCGTCAACATATAAAGCAATATCAGGATTATATCCGGTACATACGATAGCCTTTACACTTGCACGTTCAAAACGGTAAGTAAAGTCATGAGTTGTAAGCAGATGTGTCGCCGGAATGGCAACTGCGCCAAGCTTTATAAGACCGATTATTGCGATCCAGAACTGATAGTTTCTCTTAAGTACCAGCATTACCTTGTCGCCCTTTTTTATGCCGTATGAAGCAAAAAGATTTGCCGCCTGAGTAGATAATCTTGAAAGCTGAGAATATGAAAAATCGTGGCGGTTCTCCTGTAAATCAATGTGGATAAGCGCTCTTCTGTCGGGATCGATCTCACCGAATTTATCAATTATATCATAACCGAAATTATAATTATCGGGACAATCTATCTCGAACTTATTCAATATTCCGTTATCATCAAAGCCTTCTTTTACGAATCTCTTATAGTAATTTTTAACCTGTTCCATTTATTCTTCTTTCCGTTTCCTTCAGATTATTACGGTCATATGAGTATAGCCAGGAACTTACATTCCTTACCGTCAACAGCAATCATTCCGTGAGGATTCATACTGTCATAATAAATGCAGTCGCCCTCGTTCACTATCTCAACATGGTCGCCTATCTGAAACTTCAATGTTCCCGATATTATGTAGTCCATTTCCTGACCGTCATGCACAGAAAGGTGTATCGGTTTGTTCTGCTCTTCCTCGTCATACGGCGCTGTAACCAGCAACGGTTCGATCTTCTTGTTCTTGAAAAGATAAGCAAGGTGCTGATACGCAAATCTTTCACGGCGTTCGATAGGAAGACCTTTATCCTTGCGGACTATAGAATATGTGTTTAGCTTGGGCGTAACTCCCGTAAGCAGCTCTACAAGCTCGATGCCGAGTGCGTTTGCGGCTTCATTAAGGAACGAAAGCGAAAAATCCTTTTCTCCGTTTTCAAGTGAAATATATTCTTCTGTTGTGACATTTGTCTTGCTTGCCATTTCACCGACAGAAATATCAAGATATTCTCTTGTGCTTTTCAGTCTGCCGGAAACATCCTTGATATTATAATCCATACTGACCTCCGTAACGCATATATATTTCTTAAATGCCAATATCATAAAGCAGTCGTGCTTTATTTATCATATTATAACAAATCAGCGCCGCAAAATCAATAGTTTTTGGCAATATTCGATGTATTTACACTGTGAATTGGTCAGAAATGCTGTTGTACAGCGTTATGGTCATACCCTCTACATCAAGCAGATCCGCTACCGATTTATAGCTGCCGTTAGAATTACGGTAAGCAATTATGCTTTCGGCTATCTCCTGTGTTACTCCGTCAACCGTCATAAGCTGATTTGCCTGTGCGGTATTGATATTTATCTTAGTCACGCTGTACGATTCATTGTTGCCGTAATAGCTGTTACTGCCGGTAACGGTAAAACGGTCGCACAATATACTGTACACTTCATTATCGACAGAATGGATAGCCTTCAGTTCATACATAGAAGAAATTCTTCCTACCTTGTCACGATAATTCAATATATCATATGCGACCTGTCTGCCTATACCTTTTACCTGTGAAAGTGTATCAAAATCGGCTTTGTTTATATCGGCTTTTTTCGTATAACTGCTTTCAAAGGATGTTGATTCTTCTGTTGCAGAATAGATCCATGCGTTATCGCGCTTTGATTTATCCTCATAATAATATAAAACAACAGTGAGCATTACAGTAAGGATAAGCACGCTTGCGCAGATAATGACTGCATTGCGCACCTTTCCTTTCATAACACTCACTCCAAGCTTTTATTTTTCACCTGAACAGAATTTACAATAAGCACTCAGCTTACATTCGTTACACTGCGGTGCTCTTGCACTGCAAACAAGCCGACCATGCCATACAAGTCTGTGACACAACATCAGTCTTTCTTCAGGCGGAATTACAGCAGCAAGCTGTTTTTCCGCTTTCAGTGCGTCTTTTGTACCGTCTGTAAGTCCCAGTCTGCCGCTGAGCCGTATGACGTGTGTGTCACATACGAGTGCAGGCTTTCCGTATAAATCACCGACTATAAGATTTGCGGTTTTTCTGCCAACACCCGGCAACTTTATAAGCTGTTCTATAGTATCGGGGACTTTCCCGCCGAACTCGTCACGGAGCATACGACACATCATAACTATATCGACAGCCTTTGTCTTGTACAGTCCGCAGGAATGTATATATTCAGCTACTTCATCAGGTTCAGCCACCGCAAAGCTGTCAATATCCGAAAATCTTTCAAACAGTGCCGGCGTAACCAAATTAACACGTTTATCGGTACACTGTGCAGAAAGCCTTGTTGCTATCAGAAGCTCATGCGGCTTTTTATAAACAAGAGCGCATTTCACATCCGGGTAACACTCTGCAAGCCCTTCTATAACAAGCCTTGCTCTTTCCTTTTTGGTCATACAGTTCTCTTTTCTGATAATTATAACTATATATTATACTATATCAGCCCTGATGTCAAGTTTTGTCGCAAAATTTTTGAAAGTTTTCATACTCCCCGGGACACCCTGCCTGATTGATATATGAAAAAACTCATACAGCGAATACAAAAAATCCCCTTAGCAACTGCGTAAATCCGCATTGCTAAAGGGATTGTTGGTGAGCCACCCGGGAATCGAACCCGGGACACCCTGCTTAAAAGGCAGGTGCTCTGCCGCCTGAGCTAGTGGCTCAAAAGCTATAAAACTTTTGAGTTGTTTTCACAACGTGTTTTATTATAACAAATCTCAGAGTGTTTGTCAAGTCTTTTTTTACATTTTTATTTTGGATATTATGAAATTTTGATTTATAACCGATTATAACCTGTTAAAATCCGTTCTTCAGCCGCAATACTCTTAGATTCTTATTGACAGAGGCGCATTTTTGTGGTAAAATAACTTCGGTTAGTCAAGATTAACCGAAATGTATTTGTGTATTAACGGAGATATTATGAAAGACAAAAAAATCAATCCTCTGCTTACAGGCTCAGCAGAAACTATGCTGCAGAGTTTTTACGCAAGAGCCAAATATTCAAGAAAAAAGAACGCTAAATTTTACGATGCAAAAGCAATAGAGCTTGTCAATAAGATAAACTATGACTTTTCAAAAGCGGAAAAAGATTCTACTATGAGCGACGGCGTTATTGCAAGAACGATCGTGTTCGATGAACTTGTAAAAGATTTCATCGACAAAAATCCGGACTGCACGGTAGTAAACATTGCCTGCGGACTTGATACAAGATTTTACCGTATGGATAACGGCAGGATCACATGGTACAATGTCGATCTGCCCGAAACTATCGAGGTTCGTGACGCAATATATCACGAATCAGGCAGAGTGTCTGCAATAGGCATTTCCGCAACCGATCCCGCTTGGGCTGATAAGGTTATTAAAAGAGGGAAAATGCTCTTTATAATAGAAGGTCTTTCAATGTACCTTACCTCTGATGAAAACGCTCAGATGCTGTCAATTATCAGGGACAAATTCGATAATGCGACAGTGCTTATGGAGTGCCTTGCTAAAAAATGGGTAAACAAGGAGCATACCGAAAAATCAATTCAGGACACCGGTGCAAAATTCGTGTTCGGTGCTGACACCTTTGATGATTTAGGTAAAGCGGCAGACGGTTTCAGATGTATAAAAAATGACGATATCATCCGTGGTATGTCAGTTATAATGCCGGTATTGAAGCCGTTCAGAAAGCTACCTTTTTTAAAGAAAATCGCACAGAAGATTCTTATATTTGAAAAAGCATAACCGGATATTGTCAGCCGACCTTTCAGCGGGTCGGCTTTATTTTATCGTGAACTTAACATTCGGTAAGAAATGTTGATTTAATGTTAAGCTTATCAACGTCTGAAATCTTCCTTAATTAAGAAGATTTCTATTGCATTCTGTCGGATTTTGTGATATTATTATCCTAATAAAATATGCCAACAATACGGCAAATAAAATTTTCGCACAGCAAAAGTGCGGTAAGGAAGAGAAATATGCCAAAAAGACAGGACATTAACAAAATTATGATAATAGGTTCCGGTCCTATTATCATCGGTCAGGCGTGCGAGTTTGACTATTCAGGCACGCAGGCTTGTAAAGCGCTCAAGAAGCTAGGTTACGAGATAGTTCTTGTAAACTCAAACCCCGCAACCATCATGACAGATCCCGATGTTGCAGATATAACTTACATCGAACCTCTGAATCTTGACAGACTTACCCAGATTATCGAGCAGGAACGTCCCGATGCGCTTCTCCCCAACCTCGGCGGTCAGTCCGGACTTAATCTCTGCTCTGAGCTTGACAAGGCAGGCGTACTGAAAAAGTTCAATGTACAGGTAATCGGCGTTCAGGTTGACGCTATCGAACGAGGCGAGGACCGTATCGAATTCAAGAATGCAATGAAGGATCTCGGTATCGGCATGCCGAGAAGCGAGGTTGCCTATTCAGTCGATGAAGCTGTCAAGATAGCCGAGGAACTCAAGTACCCCGTTGTTCTTCGTCCTGCCTATACAATGGGCGGTGCCGGCGGCGGAATGGTTTATAATGTAGACGAGCTTAAGGTCGTATGTGAAAGAGGCTTGCAGGCATCTCTTGTAGGTCAGGTTCTTGTCGAGGAATGTATCTTCGGCTGGGAAGAGCTTGAGCTTGAAGTTGTCCGTGATGCCGACAACAATAAAATCACCGTTTGCTTTATTGAAAACATCGACCCCATCGGCGTGCATACGGGCGATTCGTTCTGCTCCGCTCCTATGCTGACTATTCCTGAAGATGTTCAGAAAGAACTTCAGGATATGTCATACCGTATTATCGAATCCATCGAGGTTATCGGCGGCTGTAACTGTCAGTTTGCCCGTGATCCCGAAACAGGACGTATTGTTGTAATCGAAATAAATCCCAGAACATCACGTTCTTCAGCCCTTGCGTCAAAGGCTACAGGCTTCCCTATCGCCTTTGTTTCCGCCCTCCTTGCCTGCGGTCTGACGCTCAAGGATATTCCCTGCGGTAAGTACGGCACACTCGACAAGTATTACCCCGACGGAGATTATATTGTAATCAAATTCGCACGTTGGGCATTTGAAAAGTTCAAGGGCGCAGAGGATAAGCTCGGAACACAGATGAGAGCTGTCGGTGAAGTAATGAGTATCGGCAAGACCTATAAAGAGGCTTTCCAGAAGGCTATACGTTCACTTGAAAAGGACAGATACGGTCTCGGCTTTGCAAAGAACTTCCACGATATGACAAAGGAAGAGCTTTTAGCGCAGCTCAGATACCCCACAAGCGAAAGACAGTTTGTTATATATGAGGCTCTGCGTAAAGGTGCAACTATTGAAGAAATCCACGCTCTTACAAAGATTAAGGATTGGTTCTTACAGCAGATGAAGGAGCTTGTTGACGAAGAAGAAGCACTGCTTAAAATCAAGGGTTCTGTTCCCGAAAAGGATGTACTGAAGCAGGCAAAGCTGGACGGTTTCTCCGACCGTTATTTAAGCTCACTTCTTGAAGTTACCGAGGAAGAAATCAGAAATGCCCGTATAGGCTTCGGTATAAGGGAAGCGTGGGAAGGCGTTCATGTAAGCGGTACGGATAATGCGGCTTACTACTACTCTACTTACCATCTCGACGAGGATAAAAGCCCTGTCAGCGACAAGCCCAAGATAATGATTCTCGGCGGCGGTCCGAACAGAATAGGTCAGGGTATCGAATTTGACTACTGCTGCGTTCATGCGGCGCTTGCGCTCAAAAAACTCGGCTTTGAATCTATCATCGTAAACTGCAACCCCGAAACAGTTTCAACCGACTACGATACATCGGATAAGCTCTACTTTGAGCCGCTCACCCTTGAAGATGTGCTTTCGATCCACGATAAAGAAAAGCCGCTCGGCGTTATAGCTCAGTTCGGCGGTCAGACACCGCTCAACCTTGCAAGCGACCTTAAGAAATACGGTGTAAACATTCTCGGCACAACTCCGGAAACTATCGACCTTGCGGAAGACAGAGATCACTTCCGTGCTATGATGGACAAGCTCGGAATCCCGATGCCCGAATCCGGAATGGCTGTAAATGTTGACGAAGCGCTTGAAATAGCTAACCGCATCGGTTATCCCGTAATGGTGCGTCCTTCATACGTTCTCGGCGGCAGAGGTATGGAGATCGTTCACGATGATGAAATGATGAAGGTCTATATGTCTGCGGCAGTAGGCGTTACTCCCGACAGACCGATACTCATCGACCGTTTCCTCCACCACGCAACAGAGTGCGAGGCAGATGCTATCTCAGACGGCAAGAACTGCTTTGTTCCCGCTGTTATGGAGCATATCGAGCTTGCAGGCGTTCACTCCGGTGACTCCGCTTGTATCCTGCCCTCTATGAACCTTACGGAAAAGCAGGTCGCAACGATCAAGGATTACACAAAGAAGATTGCCGTTGAAATGAATGTATGCGGTCTTATGAATATGCAGTACGCTATTGAAGACGATACTGTCTATGTTCTTGAAGCTAACCCCAGAGCATCCCGTACAGTACCTCTGGTATCAAAGGTTTGCAACATCAACATGGTACAGCTTGCTACTCAGATAATCACATCGTCGCTGACAGGCAAGCCCTCCCCTGTACCTGAGCTTCACGACAAGGTTATCAACCACTACGGCGTTAAGGAAGCGGTATTCCCCTTCAATATGTTCCAGGAGGTTGACCCCGTTCTCGGTCCCGAAATGCGTTCTACAGGCGAGGTTCTCGGCATTGCCCAGACATTCGGTGAAGCATATTACAAGGCTCAGGAGGCAACACAGGTAAAGCTTCCTCTTGAGGGAACAGTTCTCCTCAGCGTATGCGACAGAGATAAGCCCGAGCTGCTTGAAATCGCAAAATCATTCAGCGAGCTTGGTTTCCGTATTCTCGCTACAGGCAAGAGCTATGAAATGATAAAGGATGCAGGCATCACCGCTGAACGTATCAACAAGATGTACGAGGGCAGACCCAACATCACCGACGCTATCGCAAACGGCGATATTCAGCTTATCATCAACACACCCGCAGGTAAGACGAGTGCAAACGATGACAGCTACATCCGTAAATCAGCTATCAGACATAAAGTGCCTTATATCACAACAATGGCGGCTGCTAAGGCAAGCATCGAGGGTATAAAATCACTTAAAGCGAACAAGCACTTCGGCGTAAAGTCTATTCAGGCACACCACGCAGATATAAAGTAATATACTCAAAAAATACGTTAACCCCGTTGTTATAGCGATATTTACCCTCCTTACCGGACATCCGGTAAGGAGGGTATTTTTGTGAAATACGATTATGATTACAAAAGAAAAGCGGTTGAAAAATACAGAAAAGGAGAATGGATGAAAACACCGGAAGGAGCAAATGAGAGAAATTTCCGCAAGATGATAAGGAAATGGGTTCGTTCGAAGAAGCTTGCGGTCAGGATGTGTTAAAACACAAAACAAAGATGTAAGGAACATCCCACGCATGTGGGGACAAGGTCAGCATACGAACAGCCATATTACCCATTGTTTCATCATCCCCACGTGTGTGGGGACAAGGTAATGTACTACAATCTGATGGCAAAAGGTCAGGGATCATCCCCACGCGTGTGGGGACAAGAGACGAGTTCTATGATCAGTTACCGTGCGACGAGGATCATCCCCACGCGTGTGGGGACAAGATATCTTTGACCGCACTTGTAACTTCCTGCGCAGGATCATCCCCACGCGTGTGGGGACAAGCAAGTCGATTTTCTGAATGATGCTTTTAAAGAGGGATCATCCCCACGCGTGTGGGGACAAGACAAATGGCTGAAAAACAGAATGTCCAAGCTTAGGATCATCCCCACGCGTGTGGGGACAAGTTTCACGTCTGAATATCTTATCAAACAACTTCAGGATCATCCCCACGCGTGTGGGGACAAGACTACAAAAACTTTAACAGCATCGAAGACTACGGGATCATCCCCACGCGTGTGGGGACAAGGTTAAAGGTACAGCCATCTGATATAGAAGTACAGGATCATCCCCACGCGTGTGGGGACAAGATTGATGTTCTATATGCACTTAATGCAAAAGAAATAGAACCAGCTGCGACTAAACGCCGAGGACTTGGTGTTGAAACCGATAGTGCCTCTACTGGTTCTAAAATTAGTATAGCAGATTTTCTAGATGATGTCAAGAATTATTACTCTGATGTTTTATCAGACAGTGTTAGGATCATCCCCACGCGTGTGGGGACAAGTTTTGTCAAGACTGCCGCAGAGATGAAGCCTGGCGATCATCCCCACGCGTGTGGGACAAGTTGCCGTGAACAAATACCGCTGAACCTCATTAAGGATCATCCACACGCGTGTGGGGACAAGGTCCGAAGACATCATATGCTACGATGACTGGGAGGATCATCCCCACGCGTGTGGGGACAAGTGTCTCTCTTTAAGAAAGTCATATTATCGGAAACAATCATCCCCACGCGTGTGGGGACAAGTGTTGATGTGCTTGACACCTGCCAACCGCCTTGGGATCATCCCCACGCGTGTGGGGACAAGATATTCATATTACCGCCGAAATCAATGGGAGTAGGATCATCCCCACGCGTGTGGGGACAAGTTAAGTGGCAAAATCTTAGTGTGTGCAGGGAAAGGATCATCCCCACGCGTGTGGGGACAAGAATGCTTCTGTAACTTTCATTTTAAGCCTTTCGGGATCATCCCCACGCGTGTGGGGACAAGAAACGTGCGCTGTCCGAGAACGGCTGCGTGATAGGATCATCCCCACGCGTGTGGGGACAAGTATGGGTCTTGCCGGTGTCGGCTCCGGAGCAACGGATCATCCCCATGCGTGTGGGGACAAGGCAAGGAGAAAAACGATAAGTACGATAACGATAGGATCATCCCCATGCGTGTGGGGACAAGAATGCGTTACCAGATCTGAACTTGAAAGCCATAGGATCATCCCCACGCGTGTGGGGACAAGAACGAACTAGCCATCGCACCGCAAGACATTATCAGATCATCCCCACGCGTGTGGGGACAAGAAGCTCCAGAAGCTCGGGCGTTTTTCCTGCATAGGATCATCCCCACGCGTATGGGGACAAGAAGATACGGGGTATGAATTTCAGAGATGCGGTAGGATCATCCCCACGCGTGTGGGGACAAGTCCGAAAATCCCTTGAAAATGTCATATTTCGGAGGATCATCCCCACGCGTGTGGGGACAAGTATGGTCAATCATACTACTCGGATTGTCTCTTAGGATCATCCCCACGCGTGTGGGGACAAGTGTCCTGTTGTCATTTCTGAAAACACAAGCTCGTAATCATCCCCACGCGTGTGGGGACAAGTGATTCATTTGCTTTAAGTTCTGATGATATGGAGGATCATCCCCACGCGTGTGGGGACAAGCTGAGGACGGTACGCAAGTGCCAACAATTAACGGAATCATCCCCACGCGTGTGGGGACAAGCTTATTCTATCAGGTCAGTCACACTACCAGTAACAATCATCCCCACGCGTGTGGGGACAAGCTACTCGAAATTGCCCGAAAGAACTACAAGACGGGATCATCCCCACGCGTGTGGGGACAAGAGAAACCAAGGGATTTTACGGTTATCGCAGTCGGGATCATCCCCACGCGTGTGGGGACAAGAGCTTGTCATTGAGCAAGGTAAGCCCGGAGATAGGATCATCCCCACGCGTGTGGGGACAAGGTAAAAGTTTACAGAGCAGTGCTCACGGTAAAGGGATCATCCCCACGCGTGTGGGGACAAGGAGGGCACTATATCGGTCACAAAGTCTGTGGAAGGATCATCCCCACGCGTGTGGGGACAAGTGTTGTTTTTATGTGCCCCGTTCGGTGTGTTCGGGATCATCCCCACGCGTGTGGGGACAAGACATCAAACGCATTGTAGATTGACGTTGTACCAGGATCATCCCCACGCGTGTGGGGACAAGCAAGTATACACGCAGAGCGTATGACATAGGCAGGGATCATCCCCACGCGTGTGGGGACAAGTAGGGAAATATGTCACTGTAAAGTCTAACGCTGGGATCATCCCCACGCGTGTGGGGACAAGTTGACTTTTACTGGGGTGCTGGTGGTGGCTTCAGGATCATCCCCACGCGTGTGGGGACAAGCTTTCTTTCCGTCAAGAAGAAGTTACAACGTGAGGATCATCCCCACGCGTGTGGGGACAAGTATATAGGAAGCAGTGACTCAGCACGTTTAACGGGATCATCCCCACGCGTGTGGGGACAAGACAAAATAACCGCAACAATGAGGACAAAGTTTAGGATCATCCCCACGCGTGTGGGGACAAGTCTTCGTTTGATGCACCTGCAGAAATAGCGTCGGGATCATCCCCACGCGTGTGGGGACAAGATCAGACTGCTTGCGAAGCTGTGAGCGTGGGCAGGATCATCCCCACGCGTGTGGGGACAAGCGCACCGCGTTTCAACGCACTTATGCAGGGTGAGGATCATCCCCACGCGTGTGGGGACAAGAACTGATTATGTTTCATACATTTCGGTTTGTAAGGATCATCCCCACGCGTGTGGGGACAAGAAGCACCGTTACTTGCTTGTAACGGCGGCATAAGGATCATCCCCACGCGTGTGGGGACAAGGGACACCACAGCCCAAGCAAGCGGTCTTTTTGAGGATCATCCCCACGCGTGTGGGGACAAGCAAGGTCATTTGCTATCCTGCCCATCATAGTTGGGATCATCCCCACGCGTGTGGGGACAAGGCGGATTGTCTTAAAACAACAAAAACAAGAGCAGGATCATCCCCACGCGTGTGGGGACAAGTGCGTCCCTGCTTCGGCAGGTTTCCTTTGCAGAGGATCATCCCCACGCGTGTGGGGACAAGGACTTCACAAACGCATTTCAGGACGCTGTTAAAGGATCATCCCCACGCGTGTGGGGACAAGAAGGTCGTACTCGCCGTCCTCGTCGTAGTCGCGGGATCATCCCCACGCGTGTGGGGACAAGGTAAAAGTTTACAGAGCAGTGCTCACGGTAAAGGGATCATCCCCACGCGTGTGGGGACAAGGAGGGCACTATATCGGTCACAAAGTCTGTGGAAGGATCATCCCCACGCGTGTGGGGACAAGATAGTACCGATTTCGTCAATTAGAATAATCGTAGGATCATCCCCACGCGTGTGGGGACAAGCCGCTTGCAGATGTTTTATACGCCGCTGACAGAGGATCATCCCCACGCGTGTGGGGACAAGCAATTTACGAGCATAAATGCTCAACTGCGTTTAGGATCATCCCCACGCGTGTGGGGACAAGTTATATCACTTTTGCCATCTTGACCGTATGTTAGGATCATCCCCACGCGTGTGGGGACAAGTCGATGAGCCGCTGATGGATATTTACAGCCACAGGATCATCCCCACGCGTGTGGGGACAAGCGCCTACCGCTATCTTCAAGCCGAAAACAATCAGGATCATCCCCACGCGTGTGGGGACAAGCTTTCTGAAATGTATCCGAAAGCTCCCTCGCTAGGATCATCCCCACGCGTGTGGGGACAAGCTATCGGGTGCGTCATCGTGTTCTGCATTCTCGGGATCATCCCCACGCGTGTGGGGACAAGTGAATTACTATACTACCATCGGCAAGACCTGCAGGATCATCCCCACGCGTGTGGGGACAAGCTTTAAGGTCGGAGTGACCGAGAAAATATACGAGGATCATCCCCACGCGTGTGGGGACAAGGGATATGCGTTGTAATTTTGATTGTAGTACATAGGATCATCCCCACGCGTGTGGGGACAAGTGAAAGCAGAGCAGGAAAAGGAAGTTTCGCAGGGGATCATCCCCACGCGTGTGGGGACAAGTAAGAGTTCAGTTCAACACTTTCGGTGTCCTTGGGATCATCCCCACGCGTGTGGGGACAAGAACGTAGTTATCCTCGAACATACCGAGCGGAGAGGATCATCCCCACGCGTGTGGGGACAAGTACTGACCGTACTCGCCCTGTCTGTTAAATCCGGGATCATCCCCACGCGTGTGGGGACAAGTACTTTCTTCGGGCTTGTCAGTCAGCCAGTACAGGATCATCCCCACGCGTGTGGGGACAAGCGTGCAAAATGTTTATCAGAAATATGACGGAAATCATCATCCCCACGCGTGTGGGGACAAGCGTCTTCAGTGTTAAACGCTTCACGTACTGTCAGGATCATCCCCACGCGTGTGGGGACAAGCTTTAAAAAACTGAAGCAGATAATCAACCGATAGGATCATCCCCACGCGTGTGGGGACAAGTGATAATTATACTGTTGATGGTGATTTGTTCCGGGATCATCCCCACGCGTGTGGGGACAAGGGCAACAGCGCAAGAATAAATTGAAATATCTGAGGATCATCCCCACGCGTGTGGGGACAAGAATGTGTCACCAGGTCTGAACTTGAAAGCCATAGGATCATCCCCACGCGTGTGGGGACAAGTGCCTTTTCCGACGCCTTTAAGACCTGTGCCGAGGATCATCCCCACGCGTGTGGGGACAAGTATTTAATTCCGGCGGTAACTGCGATTATTATGGGATCATCCCCACGCGTGTGGGGACAAGAGGTGACTAAAATGATTTTGATAGGCGCAGAAGGGATCATCCCCACGCGTGTGGGGACAAGTGACCGTGGTGTATAACGGCAAGATAGGAGTTAGGATCATCCCCACGCGTGTGGGGACAAGACCGCCGAAAGAGTGTAAAAACTGCATTTGTTAGGATCATCCCCACGCGTGTGGGGACAAGTACTAAACAGTTTTGTTGTGTTTCTATGTGCGAGGATCATCCCCACGCGTGTGGGGACAAGTGAAAACGAAGTGAAATGTAAGCACTGTAAGTAGGATCATCCCCACGCGTGTGGGGACAAGTTCTGTTGCCCTCACAGATAAGGACTTTACCCGGGATCATCCCCACGCGTGTGGGGACAAGAGCATTGCATACTCGCTCATACCCTCCATAACAGGATCATCCCCACGCGTGTGGGGACAAGCTATGTGCAAAAACAACTACAAGTACCTAAAAAGGATCATCCCCACGCGTGTGGGGACAAGCCTGCTCCATAGCTGTAAACATCGTTGTTACGAGGATCATCCCCACGCGTGTGGGGACAAGAACTGGCTTGTCGGTTATGGGAATGACCGTGCAAAATCATCCCCACGCGTGTGGGGACAAGAAAGGATACACACAGCAATATGTAGCAGATGTAGGATCATCCCCACGCGTGTGGGGACAAGAATCTCACGGTAAAAATCTTAAGTCCAGTAGTGGGATCATCCCCACGCGTGTGGGGACAAGGTGTTTATAACGACATCTGTATGCATGCCTATAGGATCATCCCCACGCGTGTGGGGACAAGTAAAAATATAAAAGAGATTTCTAAGGAGTAATGGGATCATCCCCACGCGTGTGGGGACAAGTCTTGTCATCTTCTTCAAGTCCACAGTATCTTAGGATCATCCCCACGCGTGTGGGGACAAGCACAATCCGCACGGGTGAAAACCTTTTAACACAGGATCATCCCCACGCGTGTGGGGACAAGACATTTACGTTTATCATATCGACACATTTCACAGGATCATCCCCACGCGTGTGGGGACAAGTACCCATCATTATACCCAATCTTTTCAGCTATAGGATCATCCCCACGCGTGTGGGGACAAGCGTTATTATTCTTCGTATTTTAGGTAGGTGATGGGATCATCCCCACGCGTGTGGGGACAAGTGATGTCTTTTGTTTTGCTATTTACACTAACTGGGATCATCCCCACGCGTGTGGGGACAAGGTGTATTTCTTCAATCTCTTCTTTTGAGTACAGGGATCATCCCCACGCGTGTGGGGACAAGAAATGGCGATGTAGGCAATAACGCTAAAACCCAGGATCATCCCCACGCGTGTGGGGACAAGTTGTTGTCGTTGCCGGCTTTGGCTTTGCCGTTGGGATCATCCCCACGCGTGTGGGGACAAGGAACGATTATACCATGAAAGAAAACAGTCGAAAGGATCATCCCCACGCGTGTGGGGACAAGTTATAACAAGTTTTATAAGCACCCGTTGAACGGGGATCATCCCCACGCGTGTGGGGACAAGATTACTACATCCAACGGTGGAACACGTTCACCGGCATCCCCACGCGTGTGGGGACAAGCTCGGAATAATCATTTGTTGTTGCGTTGAGATAGGATCATCCCCACGCGTGTGGGGACAAGTTTATTGCCGATATTATTGGACGTTTTGTTCAGGGATCATCCCCACGCGTGTGGGGACAAGTATACTACAAGTTGCACTTGTTGTCAATATAAAGGATCATCCCCACGCGTGTGGGGACAAGCTTATTCTGATTTCTGACTTTTCCCGCGTCCCAGGATCATCCCCACGCGTGTGGGGACAAGGAAAAAAGCGTATTATCGTACCGTCAGAGCTCAGGATCATCCCCACGCGTGTGGGGACAAGATAACAGGTTCAGGTGTTACGCTATCGCCGATAGGATCATCCCCACGCGTGTGGGGACAAGTTTTTGCTTTAATATATTGTAACATTTTTCGAGGATCATCCCCACGCGTGTGGGGACAAGCATCTATTTTATAGTTAAGTTCACCATTTGTTAGGATCATCCCCACGCGTGTGGGGACAAGAGTTTCACCCACATATACACGCGATATTTGCAGGGATCATCCCCACGCGTGTGGGGACAAGCGGCTCTGATAAACAGAATTGCCGAAGTAAAAGGGATCATCCCCACGCGTGTGGGGACAAGTTTCTGCGTTATACTTTGTGATGAAAGCATTTAGGATCATCCCCACGCGTGTGGGGACAAGATTGATGACGCAACGTATCTGATGGTAAACGAGGGATCATCCCCACGCGTGTGGGGACAAGGCCGTATGTATAAATCACCGGGGTGTATTGACAGGATCATCCCCACGCGTGTGGGGACAAGGTGCTTGCTTCACTGGTGATGGCGGTATCCGTGGGATCATCCCCACGCGTGTGGGGACAAGTGTAAACATTTATCACTGTCAGAATGCCTGTCAGGATCATCCCCACGCGTGTGGGGACAAGGTGTCGGTGTTGACCGTCTTTGTGGCTGAAAGAGGATCATCCCCACGCGTGTGGGGACAAGGAACGGCAGACTTCCAGAAACGTATGTGACAAAGGATCATCCCCACGCGTGTGGGGACAAGCTGTTGGCACGAACGTAAAGTACGCTATCGGCAGGATCATCCCCACGCGTGTGGGGACAAGAGCCTTGCAACGTTGAACAGGGTGAGGGGCATAGGATCATCCCCACGCGTGTGGGGACAAGACAGCAAGCGCGGCGGTGATGTCATATCTGCCGGGATCATCCCCACGCGTGTGGGGACAAGCGCAACACCTCCTGTAACGTCACATTTATCGGGGGATCATCCCCACGCGTGTGGGGACAAGGTTACAGAACGACAAATACGATGCTCAATCCGAGGATCATCCCCACGCGTGTGGGGACAAGCGTCAGTGACGGTCAAAAGCTAAACGACTTATAGGATCATCCCCACGCGTGTGGGGACAAGACCGCAACAGAAATTCGTGCGGCATATCAGCCGGGATCATCCCCACGCGTGTGGGGACAAGAAACAAGGACTTCTGCGGTTGACGGCGAGGTCAGGATCATCCCCACGCGTGTGGGGACAAGTAGGCATATCGTAGTCAATGCTTGCAAGGGCGAGGATCATCCCCACGCGTGTGGGGACAAGCCGTAAAGAACAGGCGAACGCCGTAGAAGATGAGGATCATCCCCACGCGTGTGGGGACAAGTCGGCAAGAGCCGCTCCGAGTGGGAAAACTTGAGGATCATCCCCACGCGTGTGGGGACAAGTTGCGTGGATATTCACGGGAAACGCATCGGCGAGGATCATCCCCACGCGTGTGGGGACAAGTACCGTATAAAGAGATTGACCCTGTAAAAGATAGGATCATCCCCACGCGTGTGGGGACAAGCTGATACCCTGTGACCTTTGCCGTCCGCATAAAGGATCATCCCCACGCGTGTGGGGACAAGTAGCCATCGCACCGCAAGACATTATCAGTCGGAGGATCATCCCCACGCGTGTGGGGACAAGCGAAATGGACAGCCGTTTCTGCGGCGTAGTCCGGGATCATCCCCACGCGTGTGGGGACAAGCCTGCTTGTTTGCTAACGGCTTATCTTTAGGTAGGATCATCCCCACGCGTGTGGGGACAAGCGCAGTCAAAAAAGCTAAGGAAATTATTGAGGAGGATCATCCCCACGCGTGTGGGGACAAGCTGCTATGTCAAGTCTGTACTCAGCATAGCCGAGGATCATCCCCACGCGTGTGGGGACAAGAGTCTACCGTTCAGATACTCTACCGCAGTTTCGGGATCATCCCCACGCGTGTGGGGACAAGAGCGTCTTTGCAATATCCGCAATGTCCTTAAGAGGATCATCCCCACGCGTGTGGGGACAAGGATTTCTGCATCAATCGCTTGCAGACGGTCGTAGGATCATCCCCACGCGTGTGGGGACAAGCTATCAGACCGAGTATCAGACAAAGTATTAGCGGGATCATCCCCACGCGTGTGGGGACAAGCGACTGATATGCGGCAACGGAAACACGATAGAGGGATCATCCCCACGCGTGTGGGGACAAGTCTACAAGACGAAGAAGCCCACAAGCGCTACCAGGATCATCCCCACGCGTGTGGGGACAAGTGACATCATCGGCGATAACGGGGCTGTGGAGCAGGATCATCCCCACGCGTGTGGGGACAAGTCTACAAGACGAAGAAGCCCACAAGCGCTACCAGGATCATCCCCACGCGTGTGGGGACAAGTGACATCATCGGCGATAACGGGGCTGTGGAGCAGGATCATCCCCACGCGTGTGGGGACAAGGGAACTTGAAAGCGAGGTGAAAAAGCGTGAAGAGGATCATCCCCACGCGTGTGGGGACAAGTTTCTAGGCATTGTTTCACCTCCTTAAAGTGCAGGATCATCCCCACGCGTGTGGGGACAAGACATCGGCGGTCACACCGTCAGTAAAAATCTTAGGATCATCCCCACGCGTGTGGGGACAAGAATTTTACCTTTGGTGTATGATGACAGCTTAAGGGATCATCCCCACGCGTGTGGGGACAAGAAAATCAGAATTATTTAAAAGCTGACGTTCATAGGATCATCCCCACGCGTGTGGGGACAAGGTAAGCATATTTTTGTTGATGGTTTGAAAATTGGGATCATCCCCACGCGTGTGGGGACAAGTTTAACGTCTAACATTGACGTGTTTTTACGCTAGGATCATCCC
>ERZ1035041.201-NODE-201-length-34716-cov-16.364675_pt1 | contig 34716 bp, 32 predicted proteins | sample MGYA00520684_ERZ1035041 | MGnify/ENA primary metagenome ERZ1035041 (study PRJEB33766, sample SAMN09781699) | gut metagenome | biome: gut microbiome | host: Homo sapiens | place: Madagascar | study: EMG produced TPA metagenomics assembly of the PRJNA485056 data... | reverse complement strand
CACCCTGCAGTGCACCAAAGATGGGGCCCAGACCTGCAATGTTCAGCAGCTGGACGAGGAACAGCTTCCACTGGGGCATCACAACGTAGTCAACGCCATCGTTGATGCGCACAGCAGGAGTTTCGCGGTCGTCCGGTCCGAACGTGTTGTCCACGATCTTACCATAGACAAAGTAGCCTACGATCAGAAGCGCCAGACACAGTAAGAAACTAATCATACCAGAAACCTCCTTTTGAATTTCAGCCGCCGACAGCATATGCCATACTGCGGCTATGACCGATCTCTGGCTTCATGTTAACACCTTTTTCATAATTGTGTTAATATTTTTTAGGTATAGTTCCTATATCAAAAAGTATATGGCCGCTTATTTTATTTGTTTACGCAAACTTTTATTTTGTGGCGATAACACGTTTTAATTCATCGTTCTGTTTCTCAAAAACTTTCTCCCGGGAACGGTCAAAGCCGTCCCCGCCAAACTTTGCGCCGCCTTTTTGTGCACTTTGCTTAATCATTTGCGATTTTCTCTCTGAAACGTGGAATTTGGGACGAAAAGAAGGGAAATCCGCCCCCCCTCAGGCGAGGCACCCCTTCCGTGAAAATGCAAAGTCGGGCAGCCCACAGGCTGCCCGACTTTGCTCTATTATAAATAATTCTTCCGCTGCAACAACGACGACCGCCGCCAGCGGCGGAAACAGGGAGGAGTTGTTGGGGCAGCGGCCAGCAAGACGCGCGTGCCGCCCAAGGCACGATGCGGATGCTGGGTGCCGCAACCCGGAAGACGCGGCGCGCATTTCAAATCTTCTTCCACCCGCTGTCCTTGATGGTGGCGTCTGCCTGCTTGTGCAGCAGCTGCACAAACAGCTGCTCCTCCGGCTGCAAGGGCTCCCGCTCCGGGTACACCAGCACGTCCCGCATCTGCTGCTTCTGCGCCGGGCAGCTGTGCAGCGCCAGATGGTACTGCTCCAGCGCGCGCTGCGGCATGGGAGACGACCACATATAGGCCGTGGGCAGGTTTTGCAAAATAGAGAACTGGCTGCACCGCTCGTACACATGGATGCGGCGGTTGGGGTTTGTATGCCAGCGGAAAACCGTGCTCTCCTCCCCGGGCAGATGGGTGTCGCCGTGCAGCACCTCGATGTAATCGTTCAGCTCGTCAAGCTCGCGCACCTGCCGCTGCGCCAGCGGGCTGTCCTGACCGGTCAGCAGCAGATAGGAAAACTCCATGATAGGCTCCTGCCGCAGGCCGTGGCGCTGGCAGCAGCGCAGATAGTAGTCCTCGTCCTCGGCGGCGTAGCGCAGCAGCGCCATGTGGTAGCCCTGCCGCAGCACGAAGTCCAAGGCTTCCATCGCGCCGCTCTCCCGGATATGCACACGCAGCTGCTCGCTGCGGGCGGCCTGCTGCAAAAAGTCCACCGCCGCATAGGAGGCGTAGGTGGCATGGGTCAGCACCACCCGCAGCTCGGCGCAGCTGCGCTGCTGCTGGTGCGCCTCCTGCTCCAGCTCGTCCACCTGCTGCAGCACCCGCTGCGCCTGCGCGATGAACCGCTTGCCCTGCTCGGTGGGGATCATGCCCGTGGAGGAGCGCTCGAAAATGCGCACCCCGTATTCCTCTTCCAGATTCTTCAGTGCCTTGCTGACATTGGGCTGCGCCGCGTACAGCTGCTTTGCCGCCGCCGACACCGACCCCCATTTCATGATGGCTACCAGATACCGCAGTTCCGTAATATTCATGAACCCCTCCGCATGGTTTGCAGTCGTAACCGTATTGTAACAATTTCTCCGCGCCGCTGTCAAGCGGGGGAGGTTTTTTGCCCTCAGCCGCCGGGCAGCGGGACGATTTGACGATTTTGAATGCGCTCCGCGTTGCTCTGCGCATAATCAGCGGAATTTGATTTTTATATTTGTGTTCCAGAAACGCCTGCGGGCGTTTCTGGAACACTCTTTCACCGGAGGGGTCGTAAAGATAAACGGCAGCTGTTTACCGTTACGGCCCCTCCCGTGAAAAGGCAATTCTGGAAAATCCGCAGATTTTCCAGAATTGCAAAATTTAAAATAATTCTTCCGCTGAAAATGGCCAAAGCGCACGCGGCGGCCATTTCAAATCGTCCCCCTTGCACCAAAGCCCCCGGGTGCTATATAATAAGGAAAAACACAAAGGAGGGGCTGTACCATGCCGGAATACCGCGTGCTGCGCATTGACGAGCAGCTGTACGGCTGCGAGGAGCTGCCCGCCGGGCAGCCGGTGCTGTGCGATGTGACCCTGACCGATGCCGCCGGGGCTGCCCGCATTCTGCCCTACCCGGACAAGGAGCTGACATGTCTTGGCATCAACGAAGGAGATACCGTCTGTCTGCTGCCGGACGGCACCCTGCACAAGCTGTAAGGAGTAATTTTATGCACAATATCTATTTCACCCGCCACGGCGAGACGGTATGGAACGTGGAAAATAAGATCTGCGGCATGACCGACAGCCCGCTGACCGCCCGCGGGCAACAGCAGGCGCGGCAGCTGGGCGAACTTGTCCGGGACAGCGGCCTGCACATCGACGAGATCTTGTACTCTCCCCTCTCCCGCGCCGCCGACACCGCAAAAGCCATTGCCGCCGCTACCGGTCTGCCCGCCCGCTGCGAGCCCCGCCTGCGGGAGCAGTGCTTTGGCAAATACGAGGGCACGCCCCGGGACGGTGCGGAGTTCCGCATCTCCAAGACCCACTTTGCCGACCGCTATGTGGGCGGCGAGAGCATGATGCAGCTGGCGCAGCGCATCTACAACCTGCTGGACGAGCTGAAGGCCGACACCGGCAAGACCTACCTGCTGGTGGCGCACAACGGCATTGCCCGGGTGGTGCACTCCTATTTTTACGATATGACCAACGAGGAATACGCCGCTGCGGGCATCAAAAACTGCCAGCTGGTGGAGTATACCTTTGAATAACAGGAAAGCCGCCGGGATCCCGGCGGCTTTTTTGTTATGGCGCGTCAAGCATGACGGTAATGGAATTTCTGGTCTTTTGTCACGAACATATACACGGTCACCGCCAGCGTGGCAAGCTCGGCGGCTGTGACAGCCAGCCACACGCCGTCAATGCCCCACAGGGCGGGCAGCAGGAGCAGCGCGGCCATCTGGAACAGAAACGTGCGCAGAAAGGAGATGAGAGCACTTGTCACGCCGTCGCCCAGCGCCGTGAAGAAGGAGGATGCATAGATGTTGAAGCCCTTGATGAGGAAGCACAGCGCATACAGCCGGAACGCGCGGCTGGTCAGCGCCAGCAGCTGGGCATCGTAGCCCACAAAGATGCGCGCCACATAGGGAATGATCACCATGGATGCCGCCGTCATGGTCACAGACACCACGGCGATCAGGCGCAGGCTCTTTTGGTACAGGTTATGCACCTCGGCGTGGTTGCGCGCGCCGTAATGGAAGCTGACGATGGGCGCGCTGCCCACCGCATAGCCCACGAACACCGCCACAAACAGGAAGGCCGCGTACATGATGACGCCGTAAGCCGCCACGCCGTTTTCGCCGGCCAGCCGCAGCAGCTGGAAGTTATACAGGATATTGACCAGCGACATGGAAAGGCTGGTCATCAGCTCGGAAGAGCCGTTGATGCAGGCATCCCACAGCACGCGGCCATAAAACTGCGTTCTGCACAGGTGCAGACAGCTGGTGTTGCTGCGGTCGATAAAATAAAACACCGGAAGCACGCCGCCCACCAATTGGCTGATCAGGGTGGCAATGGCAGCGCCCTCCACGCCCCAGTGCAGCATGCCCACCATGACCACGTCCAGCACCATATTGGTGCAGCCTGCACCAACGGTGAACCAGAAGCCCAGATGCGGCTTTTCGGCGGTGACGAAAAAGCTCTGGAACAGATTCTGCAAAGCAAAGCCCGGCAGCGCCAGCATCAGGATGCGCCCGTAGCGCACGGCGTAGTCCAGCAGCTCGCCCTTTGCGCCCAGCAGCACGGCAGTCGGCTGCAGAAACACAATGCCCAGCACGGACAGCACACCGGCCGAGACGAGCGCTGCCCACATAAACATGGAAAAATAGCGGTCGGCCTTTTTCTGGTCGCCCTCGCCCAGCGTGATGCCTACGATGGCGCTGCCGCCGGTGCCCAGCATAAAGCCGACAGTGCCCAGCATCTGCGGCAGCGGCATGATGAGGTTGATCGCCGCAAAGGCCGTTTTGCCCACAAAGTTGGAAACACACAGCCCGTCCACGATGCCGTAGATGGAAGTGAACAGCATGGTGCCGATGCAGGGCAGCACAAACCGCAGCAGGCGGGAATAGGTAAAGTGGTCGGACAATTGGATGGCTTTCTTTGGCATAACTCCTCCTTTTTGAACTTCACATATGCAAAAAGGCCGGATAAGAACCATCGCTCCGGTGCGTTCCCTCTTCTGCTGCGGCACTACGGTGCCCACAGCCTCCGGGAAACACGAACGATGACCATCTTATCCGGCCCTTCAATTACGTTGAAACAGCCCTCCGATGAGCGAAAAACAGTATAGCAAAGTTTATTTTTTATGTCAAGCCCAGTTTTGCATCACTCTGCTGCAAGGCAAAATTGCAGTTGCATGATGTTCTGCTGCGCAGAAATGAGGTTGCTACGCAATGAGGTTTGCGCTATGCGCAAAATGATGTGTGCTGACGCACATTCTTTTATGCCCCGCAGGGCATATCATTTCCGGCACAGCCGGAACATCATTGCATAGCACATCATCTGCCGCAGGCAGGCATCATTGCGCATACAATGCGCACATCATTCCGCCGCAAGGCGGACAAAGGGCGCGATGGCGTTGGCGTCGCCGTGGCGGACGATGGAGTAGGTGATATCGCAATAGGGCTGGATGGCGGTGCTCTTTTCCACGGTGGAGATGAGCAGCACCTGCAATTGCAGGCGGCGGAACAGTTCCATCATGGGGCGGATGCGGTCACTGGTCATCTTGCTGAAGGCTTCGTCCAGCAGCACCAGACGGATGCTGTTTTCGCTCTTCTGGTAAATTTGCAAAAGGCTGGCGCAGATGGCCACATAGAAGGGTGCCTGATTCTCGCCGCCGGAGGAATCGCGGCTGACGCGGGACAGATACGCCTGCTGCCCGGTGACCTGATTGGTCACCTTGATATCGTAATCCAGATAGGTGCGGTAGTCCACATAGTCCGAAAGGGTGGCACCGGCGGCGGTGCGTCCCTCCTGCCGGGCGCGGGTGTTCTCGTCCACGTCTGCCATGATCTTTTCCATCAGTTCGTCCACCTGACGCTCGTAGGCGGGGTCGGCGGTGGCGGCAAGATTGTCCAGAGAATCGCCCTCGGTCATCTGCTGGTTGCCCTTGTCCACGATGACCTGATAAAAGGCGGCAAGCTGCGGGTCGCGGCTGGGTTCCAGTTCAAAGCGGTAGACTTCCTCGCCGTAGGTCAGCTGCTCCATGACCTTGTTCAGCTCCCGGAACTGCCGCCGGGCGTTGAAGATATCGTCCTTCATGCGGAACAGGATATCCTTGCGGAAGCGGTCCTTGCAGTCCCGCTGCGCCTGCTCCAGGCGGGCGGCGTAGCGCTCCAGATCGATACGCACAAGGCTCTCGTGCTGGGCGCGGTACTGTTCCAGCCCGGCAAGGCCCAAGGGATAATCGCAGACATAGCGCCGGTTGTATTCCCGCTGCGCCGGTTCCAGCGTGCTGTTCAGGTAGACGGTCAGGGCATCGTCCAGCTTGGCCTGTGCCTTTTCGGCGGCCTGCGCGGCGGCGCGGGGGGACTTATCCGGCCCGGTCAGCGCCTGCTGACGGCTGCGGGAGAGCGGCTCCACCAGCGGATGGGCAGCAAAAAAGCTTTCGGCAGCCTGTGCGCTCTTTTCGGCGGTGTCCACCGCCTTTTGCTGCTCGGCCTCACAGGAGGAGATCTGTTTTTCGCACACGCGCAGGTCGCCGCCGGTCTGCTCTACGGCGGTGCGGGCGGCTTCCCATGCGGCTTCGCGCACCTCTTCCTCCTTGTACAGCTGCTGCAAAAGCGGGTTCTCGCGGCACTCAGCCAGCTTTGCGGCCTGTTCCTCCACCGCCGCGCGGGCGGCGGTCAGGGCGGCGCGGGCGTCCCACAGAGCGGCAAGTTCTTCCAGCGTTGTGCCTCGCAAAAGGGTCTGGTACTGGCTGTAGGCGGCTTTCAGGTTCTGCTCTGCCTGTGCGGCGGCGCGTACCTCCTCGGCAAGGGCGTTCATCTCCCCTGCCAGTGCCCCGGCGCGGGCGCGGCGGGCTTCCAAGCCGATATAGCGCTGCGGGGTGCGCAGACGCTCCAACCGGAAGGGGTGGTGGCGCAGAAGGTCGCGGGTGGCGCTGTCGGGGTAGTTTTCCAGCGTGTCGGGGGTGTCGCAGCAGACGATGCGGCGCAGGATGGTGTCGGCATACTGCGCCGCCAGCGGGTTTTCGCTGGTGACCTGTGCCGCCAGACTGTCGGCGGGAGCAGTGTCGGCGCGGCGATTGGCCTTGCGCAGGCCCGGGGTGTCCAGCAGACTGATGGGGCCGACTTTCTCTTTCAGCGCCACAAAGGCGCTTTTGGCGGCGGCGTAGTGGGCGGGCGGCACAAGGATATCGAACCGGCGGTCGCCCAGACAGGCTTCCACGCAGTCCTGCCAGCTCTCATCCTCCACGTTCAGCAGTTCGCAGAAGATGCGGGCGTCCGGCTCCATGCCCCGGCTTTTCAGCTCGGCATTCACGGCGTCCCGCACCCGGGTGGCGGCGTCGCCGTGGGGGTACACCCACTTGCCGCCGGACACGGCGTCCAGCTCGGCGCGCTTTTCGGTCTGCTGCCACTGCAGGGCGGCGGTGTGCTGCCGGGCGGCAAAATAGGCTTCCTCCAGCGGCTTTTCCTGTGCGGTCAGCCAGTCGGTCAGGGCGGGCAGGGTGTCGGGGGTCAGGTCTGCCAGCTTCTGCCCGGCGGCAAAGCCGCTGCGGCGCAGCACAGCCAGCAGGTTGCCGGTCTTTTCGGCGGCTTTTTCGGCGGTATCGGCGCGGCGGGCGGCAGCATCCAGTGCGGTCTGCCGGTGCGCCAGCTCTTCGCTGAGGGCATCCAGTGCGCGCCCCTCGCCGCTGGCACCGGCGGCGCTGTGGGCGGTCAGGTAGGCGCGGCGGGCTTCCGCTTCGGCGGTCTTGGCTTCGGCGTAGCGGGTGCGCAGCGTTTCCTGCTGGCGGCGTCCGGCGTCCACCCGCTCCTGCCAGACGGCCTTTTCCCCGGCATCGGCAGCAGCCCGCGCCAGCAGGGCGGCGCCCCGGTTCACAAGGGCTTCGGTCTGTTTTTCGGTGGCTTCGCGGCCATAGCGCACGATCTCCTCCAGCGCATCGGCGCGGGTCTGGGCTTCTGCCAGCACGGCGTGCAGGTTTTCCAGCTCCAGGCGGTCACCCTGCAAGGCTTCCAAGTCCAGTTCCGGCTGGGGCAGGATGTACTGGTACAGAAACTCCCGGAAATTCGGGATCTCGTCCATGCTGGTGCCCATCTGGAACACCTCGTTGAACTTTTTACCCAGCGGGCTGGCTGCGCGCCCGATGCCCAGTGCGCGGCAGATGCGGTCACGCGCTTCACTGGGGCTGCGGGTGTAGGAGAGCCGCCCCTCGGCGGGCTTGAAATCCTCCTTGGCGCTGGGCGCACCGGTGCGCGGGTCGATAAAGGGCAGCTGCTCCAGCGTGATGCCATCCTCGGAGATGTACCACGTCTGGTCGCCGGGGTGCAGCTCCTGCATGGGGCCCTCGGACTCCACCCGCACCGCGATGACAAAGCTGGTGTGCTTGACGCTGTCCCGGAACTCTGCCCCGATATACGCCACGGTATGCCCCGGGCGGCGGTAGGCGTTTTCGCCGCGCTGCTTGGCGTGGACAGAGCCTTGCAGGGTGCGTCCGCTCTTTTTATTGCCCAGCGCATTGAAGCTGCGGTTGGTGGTCAGGCAGTAGCGGATGGCGTCCAGAATGGTGGTCTTGCCCACGGCGTTCACGCCGATCATATAGGTCAGGCGAGCGCAGTCGAAGGTGGTATTTTCAAAGTTGTGCCAGTTGATGAGCTTCAGGCGCTTGAGTTCGATCATACTTCAACCTCCCCTGCTTCCGTGTCTGCGCCCTCCGGGCGCTCGTACAGGCCAAGCTCGGTGCGGGTGCGGGCGCTCTCGGCAGCGGCATCCGCAAGGTCGGCGTCCGGCAGCGCCAGCAGCACCGTGGGGAATACCTCGATGCGGCTGTCCAGCCCGGACAGCCGTCCCACCGGACGCGCCAGATTGTACCGGCGCAGGGTGCGCATGAGCTTTTCCAGCGTTTGCTGATCCAGCTTGCGGGGCAGGTTCATCTTTTGCAATTCGGCCTGCACCTCTTCCACCGTGACCAGCACCTCGTCCGCGCTGGCGGCAAGGCTTTCCCGCTTTTGCAGGTACAAAAGCCGCAGCACCAGCAGCAGGATGCTCTCGTACTTGAGCAGCCGTGCCTGACTGCCCTCGTGCTCGTTGACCAGCGCCGCCGCCTGCATGGGCGCGGGGTACAAAAGCACCGCGTAGCCCAAGGGTTTGAACACCGCGCGCACCTCGTTGAGGTGATCCTGAATATACAGATATTTTGCCCGCTGTTCCTCTACGCAGCCCAGCACAAAGCAGTGGTTGAGCAGATAGTTTGCGGTCTCTTCCAGCAGATCAATGGTTGCCATCCGTGTTTACCTCCTTGCGGCGGGTCAGGACGAAATCCTGAAACCGGAAGCCGCCGCGCTCCACCCAGTTTCCGGTCAGGGTGATATCATACTCCCGGTGCGGCGACTGGGAATAGGTGTGCAGGCCGATGATGCCTGTAAAATCGTTCGGGTATTCCTCCACAAGGGTGGAGGCGTTCACCTGCCCGCGGGCTGCCAGTGCCTGCCGCGCCAGCAGTGCCACGTTTTCCTCGGTGACGGCAAGGCGGGCGTAATCCAGCAGCAGCTGCTGCTCCTGCCGCAGCCGTTCGGGGTCAAGGGGTTCGGTGTGCACCGGGGCAAGGGGCGCTTCGGTGCGGGGCGCGGCGGGAGGATACAGCGGTTTTGCGCCGAACACTGCCGCCGGGTACAGGTGCAGCCGCGCCGCCACCGGGCCGTCGTCCGGCTCGAACAGCTGCTCCGGGCTGCGGATGTCCTCCGCATAGCGGCGCAGCAGGGCGGTGACGCTGCCCTGCGCTGAACGGTCGCTCAGCAGCAAGAACTGTGCCCGCTGCACCGCACGCTTGCGGTAGCGGATGTGGCTGGCGTCGATCTCCTTCATCAGGGTGCTCATCTCTTCCAGCGCATCCCGCTGCTGCTGGATGAGGGCACGCACCCGGGGTGCAGCCTCGCCGGGGGCGCAGCGCTCCACCCGGGCGTAATCCAGCGCTAAGCGCGGCAGATGGTTCTGCTCGCAGTCGTCCAGCTCTTCTTCCAGATAGGCGCGGTAATTGAACAGGTTATCGCTGGTTTTAAAGCGGTGGTACGCCGCCGCCACCACCTTTTCTTCGTACTGGTCGAACAGTTCCAGCACCTCCTGCGGGGTGCGGTTATGGGTCAGGCGGTCGATGTAATGCCCGATGGAAGCGTTGAGGGCACGCAGGGACTTGTTCAAAGTCTCAAGGTCTGCCGCCACCTCCCGCAGCACGTTCTCGTAGGGGCTTTTTTCCTGCCCGATGCTGCCCAGCAGCTGCCACGCCTTATACAGCTTGCCGGTGTAGGTGACCACCCGGGGGTTCAATATCTCTTCCAGCGCATCCAGCAGCGGGGTGACCTCCGGCATAAAGGCAAGGGTGGGCTCGGTCTCGTAGCTGCCGGGCTGCTCTTCCAGCCAGCCGGTGCGGCGCAGACGCAGCAGAAAGCCCACCGCCAGCGTGTGGGGGTCGCGGGTGGGCTGCTCGTCCTCATCGCCCGCGCCGTCGGCATCCAGCGCCAGCGGCTTTGCCAGCGCGGCAAAATAATCCTCGGCGCGGGAGACGGCTTCGGCGCGGGAAATGCTGTAATCTGCCGTATGGCGGCACTCCTCCCAGAGCAGCAGCAAAAGCTCTGCATAAAACGCCCGGTTGGGCCCCGCCAGCGGGCGGAACAGCCGTGGGCTGACCAGTTCAAACAGCTGCATGGAAACGTCCTTTCTGTCTTGATTCGATACCCTTTTATTGTACCACAGCGGGCGGGGTTTGTCACAAAAAGGCGAAAAAAAGCCCGCCGGGCAAGGCGGGACGATTTGGAATGCGCGCCGCGTGCGCTTTGCGCATAAGCAGCGGAAAAATTATTTTAAATTTGCAATGCCGGAAAATCTGCGGAGCTTGTCGGGGCAAAGCCCCTCCATCTGCTAACGCAGACCGCTCTGCCACTTAAAAGCCCCACTGGGGCTTTCATTGCTGCGCAAACGCGGATTTTCCGGCATTGCCTTTTCACGGGGAGGGGTTCACGCAAAAAAGCCCCGGAGGGCGGGTGCTCTCCGGGGCGGGGTGTGATTCAATTACTGTGCAAATCAAACTTTCATTCCAATGCCGATGGCAACATAGGTCTTGCCGCCAATGGTCTTTGCGCCAACACCCAGCGCGGTAAGCTCGATGGTCTTACCATTATTGGCTGCTATGCTCTGAATAGCGTCCCAAGCGAGCTTCAGGGTAGCAATGTTCGTTGCATCCGGCGTGATTGTTTCTGCCTTGTCCGCTTCGTAGTAGAACTTCACATACTTTTCGCCGGTGGACTGCGCCGGGTCAAAGCAGACCATTACCTGATTCTGAGTTGTTTTAGTAGGCTGTTCTGCTTTCCAAAGTGTGTTAGCATTCAGAGTCTGTGCGCCGCCCACCTCTTGGATGTAATTGACCGCCAGCTTCTTGATGGCAGCATCGTTATTAAAATTCGTACCAAAAGCCTCATTCAGTTTTGCCATATAGGCCTGCTCGACCTTATTCTCAAACTCCGAACTGCCGGTGCCGCTGCCGCCACTGCAAGCGGTGAGCACTGCCAGTGCCATGATACCGGCCAGAAGAACGGCCACAAGACGTTTCATCTTTTTCATGTTAGATTCCTCCATAATAAAATGAATTACAGGCCTTTTCCGCGCCCCAAAAGCCCGGACGACCTATGTTCATTTTACAGCATCTTTTTTTCTCCGTCAATGTACAGACTACCTAGATTTTCCAGTTGCTTTTGAGCAGATATGTCAGTTCGTTGGATACAAAAAGCCCCGGAGAGCGGGTGCTCCTCGGGGCGGGGTGCAGTTACTGTGCAGTGGTATTGGTCAGCTCAAAGCCGATGGCAACATAGGTCTTGCCGCCGATGGTCTTTGCGCCGACCCCCAGCGCGGTGAGTTCCAGCGTTATGCCGTTTTTCTCTGCGCCGCCACGCTCCTTGTTCACAGTGCTGAGCAGAGCTTGGACATTGAGCCGGTTCGCCGTGATGGTCTGCGCAGCTGCGGCCTCGTAGAAAAGCGGCACAAAGGCATTCGGCTTGCTGCTTTTTGTATCATAGCAGAGCTGCACCTGCCGCACCACGGTCTTTTCGTCACCTTCTGTTTTGCAGCGTGCGCTGCCGGTCAGGCTGTCCGCGCCGCTGTTCTCGACGACGTGGGTGACAGCCAGCGCCCGGATGGCGTCATCGTTTTCAAAGCTCGTCTTAAACGCCTTATTCAGCGCGGCCAGATAGGCGCTTTCCACCTTGGCGTCAAACTCGGGGTTGCCGGGGTCGCTGCCGCCGCAGGCGGTGAGCAGCGCCAGTGCCATGATACCGGCCAGAAGAACAGCCGCAAGACGCTTGATCTTTTTCATGCAATGCTCCTTTTTAAAATGCAGGGCGTTCCCGTGCGGATGCACGGGGGTATTCTGCTTTCATTTTACAGCAGCACGGCGGCGTTCGTCAATGGCAAGTGTGCTTTTTTGCCGTTATTCTGCAATGATATAGCCCAGCACAAAGCTATAGGTGCCATCCTTGTTTTTAATGGCGGCAACGTCGGCCTGTTCGATCTTTGCAAACCGATCCTCCGTAGCAAGGACGAGCCGCATCATCTCACGCACCTTTTGGACCGTATCTTTTGCCCAATCAGGATCCCCGGCGTCGTACAAAAGCTTGTCCAGATCATAGGCGGCAGCGTTTTGCTTATCCCATGTCAGGACCATAAAATCCGCTTGCTTTCCGTCCGGGACTTCCATATCCAGACGGCCCCAATACACTCCATTTGTAATCAGCTCGCCCTTTGGGGCAAGCTCCTCGCCCATATCCTGCGCGGCCTTGCGGAGCTGATCATTGCGCGGCAGTGGCCTCTCTACCGCTCTGCACGCCTCATCCTGCCAGAACGAGCAGGCAAAATCTATCTTTTCCTGCTCCTCAGGGCTCTGGGGAGGGGTACTGCCGCAGGCAGTGAGTAGGGCAAGCACCATGATACCGGCCAGCAGAGCGGCCGCAAAACGCTTATACAGTTTCATTTCAGCATCTCCTATTCCTGATATGGGTGTGTTTCAAGGACGTTTTTACTTTATTGGGTGCGCAAAGGCCATTGCCACATAGGCTTTGCCGCCAACAACGCGGTAGGCAAAGGCGACCTTGGTGATCTTCAGCATTTTTTGGCTCGCCAGCGGCAGGTCACCGCCAAATACCTTTGTGGTATTCAGTTCCGCAAGCCGCTGCTCAGTCAGCGCCAGTGCAGGGTAGCGCTCGGTTACATCCCCCTTTTCGCCGGGTCCGAGCGGCTCGATCATTACCCAAACATTCAAGTATTCCTTTCCTTCCTTTGGTATATACAACGTATCACTTCCAAGGATCTTGCCGTCCTGCCCGATCAGCGTCAGCCGCTGCTCTGCAAGCGCAAGCAGTTCCGGGTCGGTGGTCAGCTGCGGGTAGGGGGTCTGCTCGCTATTCTGCGTAGCGCGGTACTCGTTCAGGATGGCAAGTGCCTGTGCGGTATACTGCTTGCCCAGTGCTTCGGCTTCGGCAGTGCCGGGCGTGCCGCCGCAGGCGGTGAGCATTGCCAGTGCCATGATACCGGCCAGCAGCAGGGAGGTCAGTTTTGCAAGTTTCTTCATAGGAACACTTCCTTTCTTTGGGCGCGGAACGCGCGGCTGCTTTCTTATACTATAAGCATAACAGGGTTTTTTCCGGCGTGCAAGCGTTATTCACGCTGTTTTCAGGGGCATTCACGCAGGGCTGCCAAAGTTTTTCTGCGGTTTTTGTGGGGAGTGCACAAAGGGGGCGCTTTACGCTGCGGGTGATACAAAAAAAGCCCCGGAGGGCGGGTGCTCTCCGGGGAATGATGTTGAAATTATCAGGTCTTGGGGTAAGCGAGGTTCTTGACCTGAATTGCGATTGCAGCGTAACTGCCCTTTTCATTGGTTCTGACAACGACAGCTGCCTTTGCCCACTCGGTGTCGAACTTCACGCTATTGTTGCTGGCTTCGATCTTGCCAAGCTTCTCAGTGATCAAATTGACAAAGCCTGCCACGAGACCAGCAGTCTTATAGTCTGCCGACAGGGTAACAGTCACATACTGCTTTGCAGGATCGATGCCCTTGACGTCAAAATCAACAGCGAGAGTACCAAATGCACTGGTATCTGCCTTGATTCGTGCATCCAGCAGTTCTGCAGTTTCTTTATAGAGCTGGCTGTCATTCTTGACCTTGCCGTCATTATCACGCAGAGCCGTAGCCTGAGTCTTTCGACCGAGCTGCTTCTGGATCGCTTCTTCCTTTTGTTTGTCCGTGAGAGTGCCGCCGCCACAGGCGGTGAGCATCACCATAGCCATCACACCTGCCAGCAGCAGGGCTACGAATTTTTTCAGGTTCTTCATAAGGGTATCCCTCCAATCAGCTTGTTTGTGGTTATGTTTCTTTTTTCTCGAAAGGCTTTCGCAACCATCGTTGCCTTTCTGTCCTGATTATATCCGACCGGTGACGGTTTTGTCAATCGTAATTATAGCTAAACTTCCTGAAGCGATTTCGTCAAAAAGGATGAAAACAGGTCAGGTTTGTTGCAGTTCTGAAATGTTTCGGAGCTGGTTTTGTCGACAGTCTACGGAATCTCCGCTTCCCTGCCCCGGCGGCGCGGTTTTGCCGGGTGCGGGGTTACTTAAATTTGGATATATGTTGTGTTGGCGGGCATTAACTCCCTCAGACGCGCCCGGAAGGTTTCTTATTGCGTCTAAAGCTTTAGCAACAGGGCTAACGGCGTGCGCCCTCTCAGTCATCGCTGCGCGATGCCAGATTCCCCCTTTTGTCACCTGCGGTGACATCTTCCCCCGGAGCGGGGGAAGTCTTTCCTCAAAGGGAGAGCCAAGAGCACCGCCGGGAACTTCCTCATTATACCTAATACTTTAGTGCTGAACTTTACGGCTTGGCTCCCCCCCTTGGGGGAGCTGGCGCGGGAGCGCCTGAGAGGGCGCACCATTTTCCCCCTTATTTTGCCTTTTTACACATTTTTACCACGTTTTGGTGGTAAAATCATGTCCGAATTGAAGTGATAATGGAGGAAACACCCATGCAACACTGTCCCGCCCGCGCGGCACAGCGGCTGGCGGCGGCAGTTTTGGCGCTGGTTTTGCTGCTGTGCGCCTTTTTGCCCCGTGCCCACGCCGCTGCGCTGAAAGAGAAAAACGGCATCCTGCTGCTCAGCTTCGACACCAGTCACATTCTTTCCATCGGCAACCAGACCTCCGGCAAGTGCAGCCTGTACGCGCTGCGCTACGCCCGCACCATTCTGGACGGCAAGGTGTGCTCCGGCAGCGGGATGTGGTCGAACGGTGCGGTGTGGTCCGCAGCGGGCTACACCGGGTACTCCGGCACCCGCGCCGAGTGCCTGAAAAAGCTGTACAGCGAGCTTTCCGCCGGGCGTCCGGTGATCGTGCACCTGAAAAATACCACGGTGAGCGGGGTCAAAAGGCACACGAACCGCACCTCTACTTATGAATACCACCTGACTTCCTCCGGCTGGAGCGAGGTGAACTACCCCCACATTGCCACCAGCAGCACCTACGGCCACTGGGTATGCGTGGCGGGCATCTCCCCCACCGCCGACCCGGAAAACCTGACCGAGAGCGACTTCTACGCCCTCGACCCCGCCCGGGTAACGGCAAACGGACGGCTTGCCGTCACCCGCCTGCTGGACGATACCCTGTGGGTGGAAAACTCCCCCCTCAAGGTACTGGGGTAAAAGTATAATATGATAGAAACAGAGCGCCTGACACCGCAGTGTCAGGCGCTCTGTTTCTATTCAGTTCCTTAATACCCCTTCACCGAGAAGCCGCGCTCCCACGGGTCGGGCGGGATGTCCTTGCTGCGGATGCCGGTGATCTGGATATAGTCGCTTTTCTGGATCATGGCGAACAGGGTGATGAATTTGTCCGGGTCGCCCTGCACTTCCAGCGTCACGCTGCCATCATCCTCGTTCTGTGCCCAGCCGGTCAGACCAAGCGCTTGCGCGGCGTACCGCGCCCGGTAGCGGAAGCCTACCCCCTGCACCTGCCCGGTGATGGTGTAGCGCCGCCGCTCCGTGCCATCCGGCAGCGCGGGCGGGGTGCGGTCCTTTTTGGAAAGAAAATCAAACACGGCGGTGTCCCTTTACAGCTCCTGATAAGCGGTCATCAGGGCGGGGATGAACTGCTTTTTGCGGCTCACCACGCCCGGCAGTGTCCAGCTGCCATCGGCGGCGGGCTGGGTGTCGAAGCCATCCGTCAGCACCCCGGCGGCGTAGCGTCCATCGCAGATGACCACGCTCTCTTCCTTGGGCACATCGGTCAGCAGCATATAGATGTCCTCCACGTTCTGCTTGTTGCGTGCCTCCTCCAGATAGGGCTTCAGCAGCGCCTCGGCGGCGGTCAGGTTCTTGCGGGTCATGTAGCTGCCCTGTGCCACACCAAAGCGGATATCGCCGCACATAAACACCTTGAAGTCCTGCAGGAACACCTCCTCGGCGGTCTTGCCGTCCAGCTTCTCGCCGGCTTCGAACATCTCGTTGGCAAACTCGTTGATATCCACCCCGGCGATCTTTGCCAGACGGTTGGCGGCGTTCACGTCGATGGGGGTGCAGGTGGGGCTGCGGAACACCAGCGTATCCGAAAGGATGGCAGCCAGCAGCAGACCGGCGGTCTTTTGCGGGATGGTCACGCCGTTTTCGTCGTACATCTGGGTGACGATGGTGGCAGTGCAGCCCACCGGCTGGTTGCGGAAGTACACCGGGCCGCTGGTTTCCAGACTGCCGATGCGGTGGTGGTCGATAATTTCCAAAATCTCGGCCTGATCAAAGCCCTCCACCGCCTGTGTAGCCTCGTTGTGGTCCACCAGAATGATGCGGCGCTTGCGCAGATTGATGATGTTGCGGCGGCTGATCATACCGCAGTACTTGCCGTCCTCGTCCAGAATGGGGAAATACCGGTGGCGCACCTTTGCCATCACGCGGGTGACGTCTGCCACCGGGGTGACGAGGGTGAACTTCATGATATTGTCCCGGGTCATGTAATAGGAGATGGGTGCACACTGGCTGATGAGCTTTGCCGCCGCGTAGGTATCGCAGGGGGCGCTCATGATGGCTACGCCGGTCTCGGCGGCGATATGCTGGATGGTGCGGCCTACCTTTGCGCCGTTGCAGATGATGATAAGAGAAGCTTCCTTCTCAATGGCGCAGAGCTGGCTCTCGTAGCGGTTGGTCAGGATGACGATATCACCCTTTTCCATGTTGCTTTCCAGCATTTCCGGGGTGGCGGTGCCAATGCGGATGTGACCGGTGGTGCACACCGCGTCCTCGCTGCCCACCACCATGGTGGCGCCCAGTGTTTCCAGAATGTTGCGGTAGCTGGTGCGGCTCTTGGCAAGGATGCCGGTGTCGAACAGGTCCATGTTGGCAGTGGCGATATCCTTCACGGTGATGACGCCCTGCAATTCGTTGTCCTCGCTGGTCACGGGGAGGGTGTCGATCTTCTGGTCGCGCATGGTCTCCCACGCCTTGCGCAGGCTGGTGGACCCGGGGATGCCGGGCATCTGACGATAGTCCACGTCCCGGATCTTCGGGTTGACGTCGGTGCACATCCGGGGCGGCGTGACCCCGAACTTTTTCAGCACAAATTCTGTTTCCTGATTCATTTTGCCCGCACGCCGGGCTTCGCAGACCAGATCGCTGGTCTTATTTTTCAGCTCTGCATAGGCAATGGCAGAGCAGATGGAGTCGGTGTCCGGGTTGCGATGCCCGATGACCACGACCTTATGCGCAGTTTTCTGCATACTGTACCCCCTTATGGGTCTTTACCTTCTTATCATTTACCAAAGCAGCGCCCCTCTCCTGCACAGCGGGGCGGGCTGCAACCTTATTTTAACACAACTGTGCCCATGGGTAAAGGGCACGAAACGCGGCGGGCTGTTGCTTTTTGACCCTTTCTTGTATACAACCTCTTGCATTTCGACAGCATCCGCTGTATGATAGGGGTATTCGAGCTTTTTTGTCATTTGCAACGGAGGACAGCATGAAATCGTCCAAATTCACATCCACTCCCCTGTTTCCACGGCAGGCGCTGGTGGCGCTGCTGCTGCCGCTGATCGCGGAGCAGGCGCTCAGCGTGACCATCGGTCTGGCTGATACTTTGATGGTATCCTCGGTGGGCGAAGCCGCCGTGTCCGGTGTGAGCCTTGTGGACAGCTTCAACACCCTGATGATCCAGATCATGAGCGCGCTGGCTACCGGCGGCGCGGTGGTCACCAGCCAGTACATCGGCCATCAGGAGCCGAAAAATGCCAAGGCAGCCGCCGCGCAGATCCTGTTCGTGCTGTCCAGTTTCAGTGTGCTGGTGGCGGCGGTAGTCATTGGCGGGCGGCACGCCATCCTGCGGGGCATCTTCGGCTCCATTGATGCGGACGTGATGCGCTACGCCGAGACCTACTTTCTGCTTTCGGCGCTGAGCTACCCCTTCATTGGCCTGTACAACGCCGGTGCGGCGCTGTTCCGGGCGCAGGGCAACAGCAAGATCAGTATGCTGTCCAGCTTGGTGATGAACGTGGTGAACATCGGCGGCAATGCGGTGCTGATCTACGGCTTCGGCATGGGGGTCATGGGTGCGGCGCTGGCCAGCCTTGTGTCCCGCGCCATTGCCTGCGCGGTGGTGCTGTACCTGCTGCAAAAGCCGGGCTGCGCCCTGCGGGTGGACAGCCTGCGGGCGATGGCTCCGAACGGCGGGCTGATCCGGCGCATCCTGCGGGTGGGCATCCCCGCCGGTATCGAGAACGGCATGTTCCAGATCGGCAAGCTGTCGGTCTCCAGCCTGACCTCCACCCTTGGCACGGCAGCTATTGCCGCCAACGCAGTGGCCAATACCACCACCACCTTTTTGAACATCCCCGCCAACGCCGTGGGTATGGCTGCCCTGACTGTGGTAGGCCAGTGTCTGGGCGCGGGCGAAAAGGAACAGGCGGTGTACTACTCCCGCCGCCTGATGCTGACCGCCTACTGCGGCGCGTGGGTGATGAACCTGTCGGCCTTCTTCTTCGCCAACCGATTCGCGGTGTCCCTGTTCAACCTCTCGCCGGAAGCGCAGGCCATGGCGCTGGACATCATGGTGTGGTTCAACATCGTTTCCCTGTTCGTGTGGCCGTCCAGCTTCACCCTGCCCAACATCCTGCGCGCCGCCGGTGATGCCCGGTTTACCATGACCGTGAGCATCGTGTCCATGTGGGCGTTCCGGGTGGGCTTCTGCTATCTGGCAGTGCTGTGCTTCGGCGGCGGGCTGCTGAGCATCTGGATGGGCATGTATCTGGACTGGGTGTTCCGCTCGCTGTGCTTCTACCTGCGCTTCCGCCGGGGCAGCTGGCTGGAGCAGAGTGTGATTTAAACTTTTAGCATCCACCCCTTTCCCGGTCTGTAAAGACCAGCGAAAACGGGGTGGATTTTTTCTTTTTGCAGGAAACCGCCGCTCTGATTCGTATTATCAACAGAAGAGCGATGGTATTTTTTACAAGTTCCACAAATTATTTTTTCAGCGCTTGACAAAGTTTTCACCTTTCGTTCTTGCAATCTTCATCGTTCGGGCGTATAATTTCTCAATGCTATCAGACCTTGCTCTTCTGCAAAAGGAGGCTATTCTATGAAACGCAGCTGGCTTGCGCGCCACCCCATCGGGTTCATGGCGCTGTATTCTATATTTTATCTTTCCGTTTTTCACCATCTGGAGGCAAACGTCCCTCTGCGCAGCATTCTGGTGCACTGCCGGTTGGACGATCTGATCCCCTTCTGCAAATATGCGGTGATCCCCTATTTTGCATGGTTTGTGTGGATTCCCTTCACCCTGTTCTATCTGCTGTGGAAAGCCCCGCGTGAGGACTTCTGGCGGCTGTGCCTGCCGCTGTTCTCCGGCATGACCATTGCACTGGCCTGCTACGCCGTGCTGCCCACGGCGCTGGACCTGCGCCCCTACTGGGTGCCGGGCAGCGATGTCTTCGCCCGGGTGGTACGCTTTTTGTACCGCACCGACACCGCCACCAACGTCTGCCCCTCCATCCATGTGTTCAACTCGGTAACGCTGCTGCTGGCGTACTACCGCAGCCGCATTTTTGAGGCGCCCCGCCGCCGCTGGATGCGTCCCGCAGCTGCTGTGCTGTGCGTTTCCATCGTCTGCTCCACCGTGCTGCTCAAGCAGCACAGCTGCATTGACGTAGCCTTGGGTGCGCTGCTGGCACTGGCGCTGGACAGCGCCTTTACCGCCGCCGAGCGCAGCCGTCTGCCGCAGGTGCGGAGAGCGTAAAACTCTTTTTCGGCAGCGCTCCCGCCGCGCGGGACGATTTGAAATGCCCTCCGCGCTGCTCTGGGCATGATCAGCGGAATTATCATTTTTATTTTGGCTTCCAAAAAGTCTGCGGACTTTTTGGAAGCCTTTTTCACGCGAGAGCCCCTCTTGGGAAAGTTTTCTGGTTCAGTTGGAAAACTGACGTTTTTCTTTACGACCCCAACTGTGAAAAAGTGGCTCAGAAACGCCCGCAGGCGTTTCTGAGCCACAAATTATAATAATAATTTTTCCGCTGAACATGGCCAAAGCGCACGCGGCGGCCATTCAAAATCGTCAGAACAGCCCTTCGGGCAGGCAGATATCCTGCTTGGGCACTTTTGCCCACGCAAAGTCCGGCACAAGGCTTTCCGGGGTGCGAGGGGCAGGCTCCGGCTGCAAGCCGTAGGCATACGCCAGCTTGCCGATGATCTCCGGGGCGGTATATTTTGCCCGCAGATTCTCAAGGCTCTGGTCGCCGTCCCGCTTGGACAGCCGCCGCCCGTCCGCTGCCAGCAGCAGCGGACAGTGGGCAAAGCGGGGCGGCTGCAAGCCCAGCAGACGGTACAGGTACAGCTGCCGCGCCGTGGAGGACAACAGGTCTGCCCCGCGCACTACCTCGGTGACGCCCATGCGGGCATCGTCCACCACCACCGCCAGCTGATAGGCAAACACGCCGTCTGCCCGGCGCAGGTAGAAATCACCGCAGTCCCGCAGCAGGTTCTCCGTGTGGGTGCCCATGCAGCCGTCCGTAAAGGTGATCTCCTCGTCCGGCACCATCAGGCGGTAGGCAGGGGCTTTCTTTTTGCGCTTTTCTGCAATTTCCTCCGGCGTCAGTCCCCGGCAGGTGCCCGGGTAGATGACGTTGCCGTCCGAGGTGTGGGGTGCGCTGGCGGCGTGCAGCTGGGAGCGGGAGCAAAAGCAGGGGTACACCAGCCCCATCTCGTCCAGTTTGCGGTAGCTGGCGGTATAGATGTCCCCGCACTCGCTCTGGTAATAGGGTGCGTGTGCGCCGCCGGTGCTGCCGCCCTCGTCCCATGTAAGCCCCAGCCACGCAAGGTCCTGCTCCAGCAGGTCGGCGTAGACGCGGGGGCAGCGCTCGGCGTCCAAGTCCTCGATGCGCAGCACGATGCGCCCGCCCTGACTTTTTGCGCTGAGCCATGCCAGCAGACTGCAGGCCAGATTGCCCAGATGCAGCCGTCCGCTGGGGCTGGGCGCAAAGCGCCCGGTGACCGGGCGCTTTTGGGATACTGGGATCTGGTTTTGCATGGGTGTACTTCCTTTCGCTTTTCCTGGTTTTTACTCATTATAAGCCCTTGCTCTGCAAAGGTCAATGCGCATAAAAAAGCCGCCGCAGGCGGCAATGCCTGCGGCGGCGGGAAAACCGGCTGCTTAGTGCAGCTCCGGCCAGTAGCCCTTGTTGGCTTCGATCATATCGTCCAGAATGGCCTTGGCAACGTTCATGCTGGGCACAGTCTTATTCAGGGTAAAGGCCTGCAATACCTTCTCGTAGCTGCCTTCCACGCAGCCCTCCACCAGCAGCTTTTCGCTGTTGAGCTGCTGCATCATCAGACCCTGCTGGAACAGCGGGATGTTGTCCCGGGCAATGACCTCCGGGCCGTTCTTGCCAATGTAGGCGGGCAGCTCCACCATTGCGTCATAGGGCATATTGGGGATCGCGCCGCGGTTCTCGGTGATGATGAGGAAGCGTGCCTTGGTGTCGTTCTTCAGCGCAGCGGACAGATCTGCGATCCAGTCGCCGTGGCTGCCGGCATAGAAGGTGTTGGCGTCCACCTCGCCGGTCTTGAGGTAGTGGTCGATGCCGTCGAACAGGTTCTTTTCGCGGGTCTCCTCCACCTCGTTGGCGCGGGTGTGGTTCGGGTCCGAGTGCTCCACGAACTCCTTGGCCTGCAGATAGTAGTTCAGGTAGGTGTTGGGCAGGTACTCCGGGAAGTTTTCCATGATCTCGTACTCGCCCTTCCACACATAGTACCAGCTGCCCTTGGTGTGGCGGTTCTGGCTGGCGGAGGAAGTCAGAGCGCCCATGCCCTTGAGGTAGCTTTCCGGCAGAAGGATCTTGTTCTCCTTGATGTAGGCGCGCAGCTTGGGCATCAGGTCCTCGCCGTGGTACTGGATGGAGGTGAACCAGCCGAAGTGGTTCAGGCCAAAGTAATCGTAAACGATCTCCTTCTTGTTCTGGATGCCCATGGCAGCTGCCACCACGTCAATGATGGCGATGGGCATATCGCAGATGTTGATGATCCGTGCTTTCGGGCGCAGCTTGCGGCAGGCCTCGGATACGATGGCGGCGGGGTTGGAGTAGTTCAGGATCCAGTAGTCCTTCTTGGCATACTTTTCCACGTCATCGATCAGCTGGATCATGGGGAAGATGGTGCGCATTCCGTAGGCCATGCCGCCGCAGCCGCAGGTCTCCTGTCCCACGCAGCCGTGGCGCAGGGGGATCTTTTCGTCCTGTTCGCGCATGGCGTAGCCGCCCACGCGCATCTGGGCAAACACAAAAGAGGTATCGGTGTAAGCCTCCTGCACATCGGTGGTGACCACCAGCTTGATGTTGGTATTCAGTTCCTTGTGCAGGACCCAGTCCACCACAACGGCAACCTTGTCCTGCCGCTCCTTGTTGATATCGAACAGACGGATCTCGTCCACTTCCAGTTCTTCCCGGCGCAGGGCGATGGATTTGACGATACCGGCGGTAAAAGTGCTACCGCCGCCAGCAATGGTAATGACCATAGTATAAACACTCCTTTTTTATTTTTCAGGTTTGCCCGGCGCATTCCGCCGGGGCGCGGTAAAACGGTTTACTGGTTTTCCAGCTGTGTCTCCACGGCACGCTTGATATCGGCTACCTGCAGACCGTAAACGATCTGGATATCCGTTCCCTTTTTCACGATGCCGCTGTTCGGCAGCTTGTTGATGGCAGCTTCGTCCAGCTTTGCGGGGTCCTTGATGTTTACACGCAGACGGGTGAAGCAGTTGTCCACCGACAGGATGTTCTCCTTGCCGCCCAGACCATCGATGACGCACTGCACCTCGGCAGCGTTCTTCACGCTTGCCTTCTTGGCGGGTGCTGCGCTCCCCGCGGTCTCGGTGCTCACCTCTTCCCGGCCGGGGGTGTGGATGTTAAAGGCCTTGATCAGCAGGGTGAACACCACAAAGTACACTGCGATCTGGCACAGCGCCAGCAGATACAGGGTGGGATAGTTGGTCTTATCTGCACCGGCGGAAAGGTTCATCAGCACCGAGCCGAGGAGGTTGGTGGTAAAGCCGGTGACATGGAAGGTGTGCAGCAGCACGATGAACAGACCGGAGATGCAGGCGTGTGCCACCCACAGGATGGGGGCAGTGAAGCAGAACATGAAGTCCAGCGGCTCGGTGATGGAGGCCAGAGAGGCGGTAAAGGCCAGCGGCACCAGAACGGCAGCGGTCTTTTTGCGGTTCTCCTTGCGGGCACAGAAGATGAAGGCCGCCACGATGCCAAAGTAGCCGAAGGTCTTGGTGAAGCCGGTGTACATCCACACGATGCCGTCCGAGAAGGGCAGACCCATGCTGTACTCCATCATCATGACGATGTAGGAGCCGGTGTAGGTGGCATCGCCCACGGTCAGGCTGTTGCCCAGTGCAGAGAACTGGAAGGGGGTGTAGATGAGGTGGTGCAGGCCGGTGGGGATGAGGAAGCGCTCCAGGAAACCGTACAGGAACAGGCCGAAGTTGCCGGAGGTGGCGATCAGATCGGTCAGTGCGCTGATGACGCTCTGCACCGGCGGCCAGAAGAAGCAGGAGCCAAAGCCGAACAGGATGGAAAAGACCACCATGCAGGTAAAGGACCAGCGGTTGCCGGAGTAGATCTGGGTGATGATGCCCTTGAACTGCTTTTCACAGGTGCGGTTGTACACCCAGCCGCAGACCAAGCCCAGCAGGATGCCGCCGAACACGCCCATATCCACCGTCTGGATGCCGAACACGGTGGACTGACCGGTGCCGTACAGACCCACCATCGGGTCAGCCTCTGCCAGCATGCCCAGCTGGGTCAGGGTGACGTTGCCGGCGGTCAGGTACATAAAGTAGCTCATCAGACCGATGATGGCAGCCTGCTGCTTGTTCTTTTTGGCAAGCGCCGCTGCGATGCCCACGCAGAACATCAGGCTGAGGTTGTTGATGATGACCATGATGCAGTTGTAGATCAGCTGACCCAGCAGCTTGATGGGGGTCCACTGCAGAACGGGGATCATCGCGCTAAGGCTTGTGCTGGTAAGCAATGCGCCCAGCACAAGGATCAGGCCTGCTGCCGAGATATACGACAGCGGTGAGAGCATGGCTTTGGAGAACTTTTCCAAGCCATTCATGACTTTTTCTTTCATCGTGTAATACTCCTCACTTTTTGACTTGACTGTTTTTGGGGGGATGATTTCTATTCCGCAGGGCTTCCGGACGCCCTGTTGAAGCGTTTTATCCTACGATCTTGGTCAGGTGGATGAGCAGATAGACCTGCTCCTGATGATCCAGCTCGTAATCAAATTCCTGCCGCAGATAGGCATTGATGCGCTGCAAGCACACCTCGTTGCGGCTGTCGCGCTGCAAAAGTACCGTATACATGGATTCCAGCCCTGCGTCCTGCCAGGGGGTGTGCCGCAGGATGCGCGCCGCCAGAAATTTGAGGTGTACGGTCAGGCGGGTGGTCTCAAGGCTTTCTTCCTCAAAGGTGCAGTGATAGGTATCGCAGATGATCTCCTTGACCGCCTTGACGAATTTTACGGTATCGTAAGCCAGCGCGCCGTCCGCCGCACCGGCTACCAGATGCAGGGCAATGTAGCCCGCTTCGTCCTCCGGCAGCTGTACGCCGCAGAACTGCCGGACAAGTTCCAGCGCCCTTTGCCCCACCGCGTACTCCTTCGGGTACAGCATCCGGGTCTCCGAGAGCACGAGGTTGGGCAGAAAGGTGCCCTTTTCCACACGCTCCAGCGCAAAGCTGATATGGTCCACCAGCGAGATGGTGCTTTTGCTGCTGAGCAGGATGCCCTGCTCCTCTGCCGCCAGCGAGATGCGCTCGGCGGCCTGCATCACCTGCGGGGTGACGTTATCCAGCATCTTGAGGAACTTGGTCTGCAGCTCGTTCTGCACATAGTATACCTTGGAAACGCGGCTTTTGTCGATCACGTCCCCCGGGCGGCGGCCAAACCCAAGCCCGTTGCCCACGAGAATGGCTTCCCTGCCGTCCGGCATGACCACCGACACCGCATTGTTATTGAATACCTTTACAGCCTGCATCGCCGCACTCCTCCGCTTCCATGCCGCAGCTTTTGTGAAAAAAGAAAAAGGGCACAAGAACCAAAGGGATGCCACCTCCGCATTCCCTCTGATGCTCATGCCTGATCGAACAGTTACACGCACTGATAAATTCACTTGTCTGCTTTGATTATACGAGCCAGCGCGGAAAATGTCAATGCGTTGAACTGCCCGAAATTTAAGCCGCATTTTTGTATATCCTGCACAGGTCTGCTTGAAATTCGTCCTGCGCGGAACGATTGACAACGCCGGGCACAGAACGTATACTTAGGGTGTAGGTTCCGCATCGCTCCGGCGGCTTGCCGGAGCACCAGTTACGGAGGTTTTTCTTATGAGATCAAAATATATCCGCTCCCTTGCGCTGCTGCTGTGCGCCGCTTTACTGGGCTGTCTGCTGGCAGCCTGCGGCGGCTCTGCAAGCAGCCCCGCATCCAGCGCTGCGCCCGCCTCGGACAGCGCATCCGCTTCCGGCAGCAGTGAGCTGCCCTCTTCCACCACAGAAGCCAACACTGGGGATCTGAACCCCGGCAACTTCGACGAGAACTCGGTGTTCTCCATCACCGGCACGGAAAACGCCTTTGCGCCCTGTCTGGGCTGGGGACCCGGAGTATCCGGCTGCTCTTTGAAATCGGTCATCGCGGCGGCATCACTGCTGCACTGGGCCGAGGACGCACGGATGTCCAGCCGCTCCCCGGAGGCCATTCAGGAAGCCTTTTACAGCTGGTACGACGGCCTGACCGATAACGAGCAGGAAGGCTTTGCCGAGGCTTGGCCGCTGATCAAGGACGCCGCGCTGGACCTGCTCAGCGACAAGGACAGCATGACCGGCCGCATTGCGGACGCAGGGCTGGACGCTGACACCCTGCCCGGCTGCACCCTGAAAAACTGGCAGGCGCTGCAGACCGTGCTGGACGGCATTGTGCCGGAGACGAACGGCGAAGCCTGAACCCAACCTTAACCTTTAAAGCGCAATGGGGCGCTGACCGTATGGTCAGCGCCCCATTTTGTCGTTATACCTTTTTCAGCACATACTGGCGGGTGCCCATGCCCACCTTCTCGGCCTGCTCAAGGGTGGCCTTCCACTCGATGTTGGGGTTGGAGTCCTTGAAGTTGTCGTGGTAGCAGTTCCAGCCCGGCTTTGCAAGGTTCGTGCTCAGCTGGCTGTTGGGCAGCGGGGCGGCGTTCAGGCAGGCGTCCACGCAGGCCTGGTCCAGCGCCACGGGGTCAAAGGATGCAAAGATACCGATATCCGGCAGGATGGGTGCATCGTTCTCGCCGTGGCAGTCGCAGTTGGGGCTGATGTCCTGCACCAGAGAAATGTGGAAGCAGGGGCGGTCGTGGCAGACTGCGGCGGCGTACTCTGCCATTTTGCGGTCCAGCAGCTCGTTGGCACAGTCGTTGGGGGAATAGATGGCGTCAAAGCTGCACGCGCCGATGCAGCGGCCGCAGCCCTTGCACTTGTCGTAGTCGATGACCGCCTTGTTTTCGGCATTGTAAGTAATGGCGTCCGAGCCGCACTCCTTGGCGCAGCGGTGGCAGCCGCGGCACAGCCCCTCCTGCACGGCGGGCTTGCCGGCAGCGTGCTGCTCCATCTTGCCCGCGCGGGAGCCGCAGCCCATGCCGATATTCTTGATGGCACCGCCGAAGCCGGTGGCCTCGTGTCCCTTGAAGTGGTTCAGGCTGATGAACACGTCCGCATCCATGATGGCGCGGCCGATCTTGGCGGTCTTGCAGTATTCGCCGTTCGGCACCGGCACTTCCACCTCATCCGTGCCGCGCAGGCCGTCACCAATGATCACCTGACAGCCGGTGGTCATGGGCCAGAAGCCGTTCAGCTGAGCGCAGTTCAGGTGCTCCAGCGCATTCTTGCGGCTGCCCGGGTACAGGGTGTTGCAGTCGGTCAGGAAAGGCATACCGCCCTGCTCCTTGCACAGGTCTGCCACCACCTTGGCGTAGTTGGGGCGCAGAAAGGCCAGATTGCCCAGCTCGCCAAAGTGCATCTTGATGGCCACGAACCGACCGTCCATGTCGATATCCTTGATGCCGGCGGCAATGCACACCCGGCGCAGCTTTTCCAGCAGGCTGGTGCCCACCGGACAGCGGAAATCCGTATAGTAAACTTTGGATGCTTCCATGGTGTTTTTCCTCCCATATCTTTCCGGCGGCGTCTGCCGCGCGGGCTCTCTTTTGTTCAGGCAATACCGCATGATTCCAAGTGCCGATACGGCGAGCGAGGTGCGGCAGATGCTAAGCCAAAAGCGCAGATAATACTTTGTGTATTATCGAGCATTTTGGCAACGCAGATGCCGTGCCGCAGCCGCCGGAACGGTGCTTGAGCCGTCAGGCGGGAATTGTGCGGTACTGCCTTCAGTATAGCACACCCGGGCGAGCGGTGTAAACAGAAAATGAGCAGCGCCGTTTTTCTCTGCCCATTTTGGGGTTGACAGCCCTGCCCTGCGGTGTTATTTTATATCGGTTCCAAAAAACGGAACGGATGTCTATATACAGGAGTTATGTCTATGAACGATTTTGATACATTCCGGCACGAAGCCGAAGCCGCCCTGCGGGTGGCGCTGCAATGGTTCTTTCTGGCGGTTCCCATGGGTCTGCTCTGCGGATTTCTGGGCACCCTGTTCCACCTTGCCGTCGAGCACGCCACCGAGCTGCGCGCCGCGCAGCCCTGGCTGCTGTTCCTTTTGCCTGTGGCAGGTCTGCTCATCACCGCCCTTTATAAGGTGACAAAGTGCGAGGGTGTGGGCACCAACAACGTTCTCCGCGCCGTGCAGAGCGGCGAGCCGGTCAGCATCCTGCTGGTGCCCGCCATCTTTCTGGGTACGGTGCTCACCCACCTGTGCGGCGGCTCTGCCGGCCGCGAGGGCGCTGCTTTGCAGATGGGCGGCAGCATCGGCTGGAACCTTGGCACCCTGCTGCGGCTCAAGGACCACGACCGCCGCACCGCCACCATCAGCGGCATGGCTGCGTTCTTCTCTGCCCTGTTCGGCACCCCGCTGGCGGCGGCCTGCTTTGCCATGATGGTGGAGGATGTTGGCCTGACCTTTACTTCTGCCTTTGTCCCGGCCTTTACCTCTGCCCTCATCGCCTACGGCTGCTCGCTGGCCTTTGGCATCGCGCCCACCCACTTTGCCCTCACCGCGCCGGGGCTGAATGTCCGCACCGCCCTGCTGGTCATCGTGCTGGGCGTGGCCTGCGCCGCCGTTTCCCGCCTGTTCTGCTACACCCTCCACTTCATGGAGCACACCGTGCCAAAGCTTCTCCCGAACCCGTGGGTGCGGGTCTTTGCGGGCGGCGTGCTGGTCGTCGGCTTTTCCTATCTCTTCGGCGTGGGGCGGTATAACGGCGCGGGCATGAGCGTCATCGTTGCTGCCGTGGAGCAGGGACAGGCGCTGCCGTGGGATTTTCTGTGCAAGATCTTCCTCACCGCGCTGACCCTTGCCTGCGGGTTCAAGGGCGGCGAGGTGGTGCCCAGCTTTTTTGTGGGCGCTACCTTCGGCTGTGTGGTCGGCCCGCTGCTGGGTCTGCCCGCCGGGTTTGCGGCGGCGGTGGGGCTGGTGTCCATCTTCTGCGGTGCTACCAACGCCCTGATCCCCTCCATCCTGCTGGCCTTTGAACTGTTCAGCGGCGCGGGGCTGGAGCTCATCGCGCTGGGCTGCGGCATCTGCTATATGCTCTCCGGCCACCACGGCCTGTACAGCAGCCAGACTTTTGTCACCAACAAGCTGCGCTCGGAGTATATGTCCCACAAGTGGCGCGTAAAGGTGAAAAAAGAGGAAGAGTGAGCGTTTAATCCTAAAAAACAGGGGCTGTTGCGCAAGCAACAGCCCCTTGTTTTATCATATCTTATGCCAGCGCGGTGATGGCTGCCACAGCCAGCACGATAGCGCCCAGCACGATGCGGTAGATGCCGAAGAACTTGAAGTCGTGGCGCTTGACGTAGTCCATCAGGAAGCGGATAGCCGCAAGGCTGACCACAAAGGCCACAACGCAGCCCACCAGCAGCACAGCGATCTCGGTGCCGGTGATGGCCGTACCGGAAACCGCGAACTTGACCACCTTGAGCAGAGATGCACCCGCCATGACCGGGATGGCCAGATAGAAGGTGAACTCTGCCACGCAGGCGCGGGAGAGCCCCAGCAGCAGACCGCCCACGATGGTAGCGCCGGAGCGGGAGGTGCCGGGGATGATGGCAAGGCACTGCCACACGCCGATGAGCAAAGCATCCCGGTAGCTGATCTGTTCCAGCTTTGTGACCCGGGGCGTGGTGCGGCGGTTCTCCACCACAAGGAAGAGCACGCCGTACAAAATCAGCATGGCGGCTACGGTGATGTAGTTATAGAAGTGTGCCTCCATCCAATCGTCCAGCGGGCTGATGACCAGCACCGGCAGGGTGGCGGCTACCACCTTAAACCACAGGTTCCACACACTGGGCTTGGAGATGACCTTGCCCTGCCGCAGCCCGAAGGGCCACAGCTTATTCCAGAACAGCACCACCACGGCCAGAATGGCACCCAGCTGGATGACCACCCGGAACATGGACATGAATTCTTCACTGGCATTGAACTTGACGACCTGCTCCACCAAAATCATGTGACCGGTGGAGGAGATGGGCAGCCACTCGGTAATGCCCTCCACGATACCCATCAGGATCGCTTTGATGATCTCAAAAAACGTAATAAATCCCTCCTGCAGCACCCGTTGGGTGCGTAGTTTTTTCAAAAGCAGTTCCAGTATACCATACTATGAGCCGCTGTGCATACAGATTATAGAAATTTTCCCCCGGGCGCTGTATTTATCTGCCCCGGGAAATGTGCTATACTATAAAAATAAGAAGTCTGTCCGCTTTCTGCGCCCGGCGCAAAAAGCACTGAGAACAACGAGGTGAACCTTCATGAACATACTGGTGATCGGCTGCGATCAGGTGGGTGCGGCGCTGATCCGCGATCTGGAGCGCATCGGCCATGATATCTCGGTGGTGGAAAAGGACCCCGAGCAGCTCAAGCGTCTGGATGCCTTTGACGATTATACCTTTCACGGCACTGCCCTTGTGGGCGACCCTACCGACCCGGACACCCTGCGCCGGGGTGGCGTAGAGAACTGCGACGCCGTGGCGGCGGTGACCGAGGAGGACTCGGTGAACCTGATGGCGGCGCAGCTGGCAAAGAACATCTTCCGCCGGGACAAAGTCATCTGCCGGGTGTCCGACCCGCATCTGCAAATTTTATACCACAAGGCCTACGAGCTGGAGACCATCTGCCCCACCGTGCTGACCGAGCAGGCGGTGTTCCGGGCACTTTCCAAGTAAAACAGCCTGTTTTCGCTTTACAGACCGTAGAATGAGGTAACGATATGAAAGTTTGTATTGCCGGCGGCGGCCGGGTGGGGATGTATCTTGCCCAAAGCCTGCTGTCCCACCACCATAAGGTGACCATCATCGAGCCGCAGGAGGCGCTGTGCCGTACCCTTGCGGATACGCTGGATATCCCGGTCATCTGCGGCGACTCCCTGAGTTTTGACACCCTGCGCACCGCCGATGTGGCCAGCTGCGACGCCTTTGTGGCGGTGACCAACACCGACGAGACCAATCTGGTGGCCTGCCAGATCGCCAAGCGGGAATTCGGCGTGAACCGCACCGTGGCGCGCGCCTCCAACCCCAAAAACCGGGACATCCTGCACACGCTGGGCGTAGATACCGTGGTGTGCGGCACCGACAACCTGAGCCACATCTTGGAGCGGGAGATTGAGACCGACACCATCCGGCAGCTGCTGTCCCTGGGCGGCGGCACCGCCAGCCTGAATGAAATTTTGCTGCCGGAGGACTTTCAGTTTGCGGGCAAGGAGATCAAGGAGATCCCCATTCCCGGCGATGCCATTCTGGTCAGCATCACCCGGGATACCGAGTTCATCATCCCTCACGGCAGCACGGTGCTGCTGCCGTGGGATAGGCTGCTCTGCCTGACACAGGACGACACCCTGCATCTGCTGATGGATGCGTGGGGTCTTTCCTCCCACAAATGAACGAGCAGGAGCTGCTGCGCACCGCGCTGGTGCTGCCGCCCCGCGCCCGCCGGGTGCTCTGCGTCTGGGCAGCCGTGCCCGGGCTGGTCTGCGCGCCCTTTGCCTTCTGGCAAAGCGTGTGGGCGGGCGCAGTCTTTTGCGTTGTATGGACGGCGCTGGTGGCGCTTGTCCGGGCGCGCTGCTGCAGCTTTGTCGCCGCCCTGACGGCAGACAGCGTCACGGTGCAGGCCGGGGTGGCCATCCCCGTGCTGCGCCGCATCCCGCGCCGGGCGGTCACCGGGGTGCAGCTGCTGCGCACCCCGCTGCTGTGGGCGGCAGGGTGTACCGTGCTTATCGTGCGCAGCCCGGGGCTGCAGCTGGTACTGCCCGGCATCCCTGCCGCGCAGGCGGCTGCACTGGCGGCTGTGCTGATGGAGGGCAACGTATGAACCGGGAAAAGCACTTTCACCCGCTGGCGGCGCTGCATCTGCTGCGCAAAACTTTGCTGGTGTACCTTCTGCCGCTGGTACAGGTGCTTTTTGACCGCAACTGGGACGCCCTGCACGCGGCGCTGCGGCAGGACCTTGTGCTGCTCTTCTTTATCAGCGCCGTGTGCTGGGCGGTGTACTATGGCGGCCGCTGGCAGGTGGATGCCGAGGGCACGGTGCACGTCAGCTGGCGGCTTGGGGTGCGGCTGGACCGCGCCCTGCGCACCGAGGGGCTGGCGGCGCTGGTGCTGGAGCAGCCCCTGCTCTACCGCCTGACCGGTGCCTGCCGGGTGGTGCTGTACCCTGTGGGGCAGACAAAGACCATTACTTTGTATCTTACCCGGCAGCAGGCCGAGGAGCTTGCCGATGTGCTGCTGCCGGTGACAGACCCGCTGTGGCATGCGCCAAAGGGCGGCGAAAAGCTGGCCTTTACGGTGCTGGGTGCCAACGGCCTGTCTACTTTGATTTTATGGTGGTTCGCCATCCACCAGACCCAAAGCTACGCCCCGGACGCCCAATCTGCTGCCCTTGCACAGCTGGGACAGCTGGCGGCGCTTGCCGCCCGCTGGCTGCCGCTGGGCGCGGCGTGGCTGCTGGTACTGGCGGGCACCCTATTCTGCATCAGTCTGGTGCGCAGCGCTTTGCAGGCAGTGCATTATACGGTCTGGCGCACCGATACCCAGCTGGGCAGCCGGGGCGGGCTTGTACGCCGGTACGAGATGCGGCTGCGGCTCAGCCAGCTGAACTACGCCGACCTGCGCCGCTCCCCCGCCACATGGGCGCTGCATTACTGCCCGGTATTTGTCTCGGCAGGGGCGTGCCGCCCGGAGCTGCCCTTGTTCGTCTGGCGGGAGGGCACCCCGCTGCTGCGGGAGCTGCTGCCTGAGATGGCGCAGCTGCCCCCGGACACCCACGCCGACACCACCGACCGCAGCGTAGTGTTCTTTTTACCGGCGGGCATCCCGCTGGCGCTCTGCCTGCTGCTGACGGCGGTATCCCGCACCACCCTGCCTGCCCTTACCCTGCCGCTGCTCATCCCCACCGGGTTGTTTGCCGCCCTGCTGGGCGCTGCCGCCGTGGGCTGGCACCGGGAGGGCGTATGGCAGCAGCAGGGACAACTGCTGCTCTGCCGACAGCACCGGTTCCATCTGCACCAGCTGTGCGTGTTTCACCCGGACACCGGCTTTACCGCGTTGCAATCTCCTTGGGCGGTGACGGTGCAGCGTGCCAACCTGACCCTTGTATTTCCCGGCAAAGAAAAAGTCACGGTGCGCAGCGTGCCGCTGGCGGCTCTTGATTTTCTGGAGATATAGAAGTATACTGTGGGGGCTGTTGCGTATAGATGACGCAGCAGCCCCTTCTGCATAAAAAAGCAGGTCGGGCAAGGCGAACGAACCGGCTTTTCTTTTTGCCGCCGCTGAAGCCTTCCCCCGGTCGGGGGAAGGTGGATGCGACCAAAGGGAGCAGACGGATGAGGGCGCAGGCAAGCAGAAGCCTGCGGAAAAGCCCCCTTACAGCACCTGAAACGGAGACTATTTTATGATAAAGACTGTATTATTTGATCTGGACGGCACCCTGCTGAACACCATCGACGACCTTGCCGATGCCGGCAACTGGGTGTGCACCCAAAATGGCTGGCCCACCTTTACGGTGGCGCAGTTCAAGATGATGGTGGGCAACGGCATCCCCAAGCTGGTGGAGCGGTTCTCCCCCGCGGACGCCCGCACCCCGGCGCAGCTGGCGGCGACGCTGGCGCAGTTCACCGCCCGGTACGATGCCCACAAGGAGGACAAGACCGCGCCATACCCCGGCATTCCGGCACTGCTGGACGCACTGAAGGCCGAGGGCATCCAGTGCGCGGTATTCTCCAACAAGGCTGATGCCCTGTGCGGCGGCATCATTGCCCACTACTTTGGCACCGGCCGCTTTGACGCCGTGCGGGGCAACCGCCCGGGCGTACCTACCAAGCCCGACCCCACCGGGCTGTACGCCCTGATGACCGAGCTGGGCGCAGACCCCGCCGCCACCCTTTTTGTGGGCGACAGCGACGTGGATATCCTCACCGGACACAACGCCCACCTGCCCGCCATGGGCGCGCTGTGGGGCTTCCGCGGCCGCGCCGAGCTGACCGCCGCCGGTGCGGATGCGCTGGCAGAGGTGCCGGAGGACATCCTGCGGTATGTGCAGGAGCGGAATAAATAAATAAAAACACGGGAAGGTCTGCGGATCTTCCCGTGTTTTTGCGTATTTTTGCGGATCAGGATGCCGATTCCAGCGGGTCTACCACCACAGGACAGGTCTCGTACAGCTCGATGGGGTCCAAGTCCACACAGCTGCCCGGGTCCCGGTCACCGGTCACATCCCATGCAGCGGTGTCGTTCAGGACGGTCAGGCGGCTTTTGAAAAAAGCTTCATCCTGCAAGGGTGCAAAGACTCCACCCAGCGCAAGCAGCGGCTTTGCGTCATACAGACGCACAGAGCCATCGTTGAAATAGAGGTACACCGTAAAGTCCTCGCCCGCAACAGCCTGCAAGACCTTGGGGAACAATGTATCCATAGAGATACCTCCTTTTTTAGATCAGCGGTGCAATGTGATTAAGCGGTGCAGCAGTTCTGGCCAGTTCCCAATTCTGCATCAGCTCATCCTTATGCAGCTCGCACCATGCAAGGATCAGCTTCAGCTGCCGCCCCGGCAATGCACCACGGATCACACAGGAATTCTGAATATCGATCAATGCCTTGAATCCACCGTATTCGGCGTGAAAATGCGGCGGATTATGGTCACTGTAAAACATTGTGACCCGTATCCCGCAAAACAGACTGATCTCCGGCATAACACATCCCACCTTTTCAACGTAAGTATATCTTATTTTTTGAAAAAAGTCTATCCTGTATTATATAGCTAAGATTCCTATCCGGTACAAAGTAAAAACGCCCTTGCGCATTGCGCAAAGGCGTTTTTATGACCCGTACGGGAATCGAACCCATGTTACAGCCGTGAAAGGGCCGTGTCTTAACCGCTTGACCAACGGGCCTTACAAATACAGAGCTTCGCTAAAACCTCCGACTTTCATCGTCCACTACTGCGGACGACCGTCCCCCTTATCTTAGCGAAACTCTGTAACGTGGTAGCGGTAACTGGATTTGAACCGGTGACACTTCGGGTATGAACCGAATGCTCTAGCCAACTGAGCTATACCGCCACATATT
>ERZ1035041.196-NODE-196-length-35045-cov-6.375021_pt1 | contig 35045 bp, 24 predicted proteins | sample MGYA00520684_ERZ1035041 | MGnify/ENA primary metagenome ERZ1035041 (study PRJEB33766, sample SAMN09781699) | gut metagenome | biome: gut microbiome | host: Homo sapiens | place: Madagascar | study: EMG produced TPA metagenomics assembly of the PRJNA485056 data set... | reverse complement strand
AACAGGTTCAAGAGCTGCAGCAAGAGGTGGCTACACAACTGTGTGCATGATGCCTAATACGAAACCTGTAATTGATAATGTTGATATGTTACAGTATGTAACCGATAAGGCAGAAGAGGTTACTGACCTTAATCTGTATACAATAGCAGCCATGACTGCGGGTCAGGAGGGAGAATATCTTACGGATTTCGAGGCACTTAAAGATGCAGGGGCTATTGCAGTCAGTGATAATGGTGGAACTATCATGAATGCGAGAACTGCAAGGCAGGCTATGAGACAGGCCGCAGAGGTTGATATCCCTGTATTTGCACATTGCGAGGATACTAACCTTGCAGCGAGAGGTGTAATGAATGCGGGCGAGAGAGCCAAGGAGCTCGGTCTTTTCGGAATAATGGATGCGGTAGAAGATGTTATTGTTGCAAGAGATATTCTTCTTGCCAAGAATACAGGGGCAAAGCTACATATCAGCCATGTGTCTAATAAGGAGTCTGTATTCATTATTAAGACAGCCAAGGAGCAGGGAATTAATGTGACAGCGGAGGTTGCACCACATCATTTTACCCTTACTGAAGAAGCAGTTAATGGTGATGATGCTAACTTTAAGATTAATCCTCCATTAAGAAGAGCTGATGATGTTAAGGCAATTAAGGAGGCACTTGCTTCAGGTGTAATTGATGTTATTGCAACTGATCATGCACCACATCATCCGACTGAGAAAGCAAGATCTTTTGATGAAGCTCCATTCGGAGTTGTAGGCCTTGAGACAGCAATTTCTGTTACTATTACGGAACTTGTAAGAACAGGCATACTTACTCCATTGCAGATGGTAGAGAAAATGAGTTATAATCCGGCTAAGATCATAGGACTTGACAGAGGTGTATTGGCACCAGGAAAGGTGGCTGATATTGCAGTTGTTGATCCTACAGAGGAATATGATATTGACAGCAGCAGATTTGCTTCAAAGGGAAAGAATACTCCATTTGAAGGAAAGCATGTGTATGGAAAAGTGTTATATACACTTGTTAATGGAAGAGTTGTATACTCAGATCATAATGGAACTGAAATTCTTATTGAAAGAGAAGTTCCAAAGTTGTAAAATAAAGTGATTTTGCGTATGAATTAAGGAGGCTAAAGTAGATTAATGATTAAAAAGCTTGTTGATAAGATTGTAGAGACTAATGCACCAATAGTTGTTGGACTTGATCCAATGATGAAGTATCTTCCAAAGCATCTTGCAGATGCTGCATTTGAGCAGTATGGTGAGACACTTGAGGGAGCAGCAGAGGCTATATGGCAGTATAACAAAGGCATTATAGATAATATATATGACATTGTTCCAGCTGTTAAACCACAGATTGCAATGTATGAGCAGTTTGGTATTGAAGGACTTAAGGCATTCAAGAAAACAGTTGATTACTGTCACGAGAAAGGCATGATTGTTATCGGTGATGTTAAGAGAGGTGATATTGGATCAACTTCTGAGGCTTATGCGGTAGCACATCTTGGAAAGGTAAATGTTGGTTCTAAGGCAATTACACCTTTTGACGAAGATTTTGCAACTGTTAATCCATATCTTGGCTCTGATGGAATCAATCCATTTATTAAGGTTTGTAATGAGCAGGACAGAGGTATATTTATACTTGTTAAGACTTCTAATCCTTCAAGCGGAGAATTCCAGGATCAGCTTATTAACGGAAGACCATTATATGAGTTAGTTGGTGAGAAGGTTAATGAGTGGGGAGCTTCAAGCATGGACGGTGATTACAGTAATGTCGGTGCGGTTGTTGGAGCTACTTACCCAGAGATGGGAAGAGTATTAAGAAAGGTTATGCCTAAGGCATATATTCTTGTGCCGGGATACGGTGCACAGGGCGGACAGGGCAAGGATCTTGTTGATTTCTTTAATCCTGACGGACTTGGAGCTATCGTAAACAGCTCAAGAGGAATTATTGCAGCATATACTAAGGAGCAGTATGCGAAGTTTGGTGAGAAGAATTTCGGAGAAGCTTCAAGACAGGCTGCTCTTGATATGATTGCTGATATCAACGGAGCACTTGGCAAGTAATTATATATATTTATACACAGTTTAATAATGGAGATTATTATGGCGTACAGAGAAAATGCGAAGATTCTTAAGGCGGATTGTCTTGCTGACGGAGTCTATGAAATATGGTTTGAAACAAAGGATATTGCAGTAGCCTCCAAGGCAGGACAGTTTATATCAGTATATTCTAATGATGGTTCAAGAATGTTACCAAGACCTATCAGTATATGTAAGGTTGAGGATAATAATTTGAGAATTGTATTCAGGGTTGCCGGAAAGGGAACAGAGGAATTCTCTAAGATGAAGGCAGGAGAATATCTTGATATTCAGGGACCTCTTGGCAATGGTTATGACTTGGGGAAAATTGCTGCAGAGCTTAAGGCAGATGGCAGAAGCTTTGATAAAGCTATTCTTTTCGGAGGTGGAATAGGTGTTCCGCCTATGCTTGAACTTGCAAGAAGATTAGACTGCCACAAGAATGTTGTAGTTGGTTACAGAAACAGCCAGACTTTTCTTAAGGAGGATTTTGAAGCAGTTGCTGATACAGATGTGTATATTGCAACTGAAGATGGAAGTGTTGGAGCAAAGGGAAATGTATTAGATGCCGTAAAGCAGGAAAAGGTTGAGGCAGATGTTATATTCGCATGCGGACCAACTCCTATGCTTCGTGCAATTAAGGCATACGCACTTGAGAATGATATTCCGTGTTATGTTTCATTAGAAGAAAAGATGGCATGTGGAATCGGTGCATGTCTTGCGTGTGTATGTAAGTCAACTGGGATTGACGACCATTCTCAGGTTAAGAATAAGAGAGTATGCAAGGAAGGTCCGGTATTTAATGTTAAGGAGGTAGAACTGTAATGAGCGATATTAATATGTCAGTGAATATTGCAGGAGTTGAATTAAAGAATCCTGTGACAGTTGCTTCCGGAACATTCGGATCAGGCATGGAGTATGGGGAATATGTTGACCTTAACAGACTTGGTGCGGTAACAACAAAGGGCGTTGCCAATATTCCATGGCCAGGCAATCCTACACCAAGAATTGCTGAGACTTACGGTGGAATGATGAATGCTATCGGATTACAGAATCCGGGACTTGATACATTTGTAAAAAGAGATATTCCATTCCTTAAGCAGTACGATACTAAGATTATTGTAAATGTATGTGGAAAATCAGAAGCGGATTATGTAGACGCTGTGGAAAAGCTTGGTGAGCAGCCGGTTGACCTTCTTGAAATCAATATTTCATGTCCTAATGTAAAAGAGGGAGGAATTGCTTTCGGACAGGTTCCATCTTCTGCAGAGGCTATTACAAAGGCGGTTAAGAAGGTCGCAAAGCAGCCGGTTATTATGAAGTTAAGTCCTAATGTTACTGACATCACGGAGATGGCAAAGGCTGTAGAGGCAGGTGGTGCTGATGCGGTATCACTTATCAATACTCTTACAGGTATGAAGATTGATGTGAACAGAAGAACATTTGCAGTAGCTAACAAGACAGCGGGTGTGTCAGGACCTGCTATTCATCCAATCGCAGTAAGAATGGTTTATCAGGTTGCCAATGCAATTAACCTTCCTATAATCGGAATGGGAGGAATCAGAACAGCAGAGGATGCACTTGAAATGATTATGGTTGGTGCGAGTGCAGTTGCTGTTGGAACAGCGAATTTTAATGATCCATATACAACTATTAAGGTTATTGATGGAATCAGGGAATATATGGAAAAGAATAATGTAGCAGATATTAAGGAGTTGATTGGTTGTGTCAGATAGAATACTTTTCTTAAGTAATGGTTCTATATGTTATGACTCAACAACTTATTTTATTGACTGTATAAGTGAAGAATTAAAGGCAATGGGCTGGGAAGTCATGCATATCAGACTGGATAAAGCCACACAGAGAGAAAGAATGTGTGAGCTGGCTGATGAGTATGACTCCCAGCCTTTTGATTATGTATTTGATATTAATACAAAGCTTGATGCACTACGTGATGACGCAGGAAGATATTGTTTTGACAGGCTTGGAAAATCTGTCTGGCATTATATTCTTGACCATCCGTTTTATCACCATGACAGCCTGGATGTACCATTAAAGAATATGAATGTAATATGCCTTGATGATAAGCATAAAAAGTTTATTGAGGAAACTTATCCGCATATCAACAAATGTATTGTTCTTCCGCTTGCTGCAAAGCAGGCAGAGGGAGGTTTGAAGCCATATGATATGCGAGATAATGACCTGATATTCACAGCGTCCTATACTGACCCTGATATGGTGTATTTTAAGGCAAAGAAGCAGGATAGTGAAAATGTTGTTTTTTTTAATACATTTACACAAATACTGTTTGATAATCCGGAGCTTACGCAAGAGGAAGCCATAAGGCTGATGTATCCGGATATTAGTGGAGTTCAGACAGCGGAGAAGCTGCAGGAGAATTTCATGGCGGATGTTTATATTCAGGCGGCCATAAGACAGGAGATTGTGGTTCAGCTTATAAGAAATCATGTGCCTGTGAAGCTGTATGGACATAACTGGGATACTTTTCTTACTAAGGCAGAGGTTCTTATGAAGGAGGATGCTGCATTTATTAAGGAATGTGTTAAGGATTGCGGTGAGGTGACTTACGGAGAACTTCCAGCTATCTACAATAATGCAAGATTCTCGGTTAACCAGCTTCCGTGGTTTAAGGCAGGAATACATGACAGGACGCCGCTTGCGTTAATGAATGGCTGCGTTAGTATTACAGACGGAAGTACTTATATGCGTCGGGAGATTCCTATGGATTCAGGAGTTGAATATTATTCTCTTGATGAACTGGAAAATGTTGGAGAGAAGATTAAAAGCCTTGTGGCTGATGTGGGTTCTATGAAGGAGAAAGTGGCAAGAGGCGTTCAGTATGCCAAAGTCAGGTGGTCGTGGAAGCACTGGGCTGTGGAGTTTGTGGAGGCTGCCAAGGAGTCTTAAGCTGAAAGCACATTTTACAAGTTATACATTAGATACAGATATATCTTTTACATTCATATGGTAGGATGACTCCAGATTATAACATTGGGGAGGCAATACAATGAATGGATATATTCTGCTTGAGATAGTGATTCTTGTGTACAGCATAGTCCTTGGAATAATGCATATGATGGGCATTAATATTGAAGGAATATCAGTAGCAGCATGGTTTTATAAGTACAAGGCGGATGATGAAGATGCGCTGGCGTTATATCATAAGATTATGCTTAAAAGATGTATTATTGTTGCAGTTATTGATGTGTTTGCATTGGGAATAGTGCTTCTTGGATATTGGCAGATTTCATTAGCTGTGATATTTGTCGGAGTAATGGCAGCAGTCATTATGGGAATTAAAGACAGGGATAAATTCTAAAATACATGAAAAAGATATAAAAAGACATGGCAGTCACGATTATAAATGACTGTCATGTCTTTTTGATTATAATGTTGCTGCAATATCTTCTGCAATCTGTTCAGGAGTAAGGTGGTTATCCTTTAATACTTCTGAGACATCGTATCTGTCGATAAATTCTTTCTTAATACCAAAGTTTAATACCTTCATGTCAGAAGAACCATAGAATGCTGCAATCTTAGCTCCGAAGCCGCCTTCAAGATAGCCGTCCTCAAGAGTTGCAACTATTGTATGGTCTTTCTTTAATTCATTAAGAGTGTCTGCATCAATACCTGAGATATAGTAAGGATTGATAGCAGTTGCATCAATTCCGTGTGAAGCCTTAAGGATTTCTGCGGCTTTAACAGCATTTTCATAGAAAGTTCCAAGTCCTAGGATAGCAACAGTGTTCCCTTTCTTAGTGATTTCATACTTGTTAAGCGTACCAAAATCTTTAGTTACAGGCATGCCTGTTGATATCATGCTGCCGCCCGGAACTTTAATAGCAACAGGATATGCATTCTGTGTTAAAGACCAGTCAAGCATAGCAATATAATCTTCCTTAGTGACAGGTGCAAGATATACAAGTCCTGGAATGCTGTTAAGCATAGGGATATCCTGAAGCCCAAGATGCGTAACATCATTCATTCCGTACACAGAACCTGCAAATACTGCAAACGTTACTGCATTTCCGTTGATACATACATCCTGAGTAATCTGGTCATAGGTTCTCTGTATAAATGAGCTGTAAACGCCAAATACCGGCTTTCCGCCGTTAGCGGCGATACCGGAAGCTAATGCAACAGCAGTTTCCTCTGCGATACCAACATCAACAAACTGTTTTCCTGCTTTAGCTCGCATGTCAGCAGTAAATCCCATAACAGTAGGAGTTCCGGCTGTGATTGCAACAACACTCTTATCCTCGTCCATCTTCTTTAACAGATATTCTAAAGAAGCGTCAGAGAAATCAGGCTCTCCGTCCTTGAAAAGAGATTCACCGGTTGCGATATCAAAAGGCATATGCCAGTGCCATTTTTCTTTGTTCTGTTCAGCAGGTGCATAACCCTTGCCTTTAAGCGTATTAATGTGGACAACAACAGCTTTTTTAGTATCTTTAACCTTTTCAAATGCTTCAATTAAAGAAGCAATATCATTTCCCTTATCAACATAGATGTAATCAAGGTTCATTGCTTTGAAAAGATTACATTCAGCCTGTCCATTTGTTTCACGAAGAAGCTTTAAGTTGGCATAAAGACCACCGTGATTCTCAGCAATAGACATATCGTTATCGTTAGCAACAATAATCATGTTGCCATTTAATTCAGAAGCAAAATCAAGACCTTCCAAAGCCTCACCGCCGCTTAAAGAACCATCACCTATAACAGCGATTACATTACCATCTTCACCGTTTAAATCTCTTGCTTTGGCAAGACCGCAGGCAAGACTTATAGAAGTTGAAGTATGGCCTACAGTAAAGAAATCATGTTCGCTTTCATCCGGATTAGTGTATCCTGACACATCATCATAATGCTCCTCATAAAGATATGCATCTTTTCTTCCAGTGAGCATTTTGTGAGGATAGCACTGGTGTGATACATCAAATACGATTTTATCTTTAGGCGAATCAAATACATAATGCATGGCGATGATTGCTTCTACCATACCGAAGTTAGGACCAAAATGTCCGCCGTGTTTGCTGGCTCTTGTAAGAAGGGCGTGACGCATTTCTTCTGCAAGGACATTAAGCTGCATGATGTTTAATTTCTTCACATCAGCGGGACTGTTAATATTCTCAATATACATATTTTCTGATACTCCTTGTCTTATATTTTAATACATTTTATATGATAACACCTAAAGTCAGGTTTAGGTCAAGGGGAATGTGAAGGGAGTTTTAAACTATTTGCTATAAGGAAATGATGTTGAAAAACAATCGGGTTGGAAATTAGAAATCTGTCGGATTGGAAATACGAAATCAATCGGATTGCCAAGGTATGTGATTAATTATATGTGTAGCAAATGTTCGATAAGATATAGTGTTTTAGAGTGTTTGAGAAACTCAGGATGAGATTGAAAAAATATTATTATACATGATATAATATTAAATTATTGACACAAGTAGTAAGTTTACACCATATTTTTCACAGAAGTGATAGGAAAACATGGATTTTATATGGCGTTCTACATGAAGAATGTATTTCAGAAATAAAGTGCGCAACTCTTCATCAAAGTAGTAGAAAGAAACCAATTCATCAAAAGTAACGCCATGAATATATTTATTTGACGGAGCATGTTTGAAAAGAGATTTGTATCCGCCTATTAGAGAATAGTAGCTGAGTTCTTCCAGTTTTTTAGTGGCATATTCGTGATTAGGAATAGCAAGTTGTTTGTCATATTCAAGAATATGTAGTTGCTGCTCATAGGTGAGAAAGTTTTTTGCCATATAGTATTTCCTTTCTGAAACAGGCATAAAAAAAGTGGAGTCCACGCATGGAACTCCACCGGCTACGGGCATCGCAAGTTTCCGTAGCACAACCACTACATGTAATATACCATTGATATCCATTGATGTCAAACAGCATTTTGTTAGCAGCAATAATAGTTTATGCGTTTCTGCGTGTGATATTCTTATTTTATATCTTCTAGTCATTCGGATTATTCAGATAATCATTATTTTGAAAAATATAGTTATCATATGCTGAAATAATGATATCTGAAATAACTATAAGTATTATAACACAAAACAAACATATGTTCTATATGTTTTGCATTTTTTAAAACATTTGTGAGAGATGCAGAAAGGCTTGGACTTTGCTGATATTTTTGTAACAGGAGCACAGATATATAGGGGTTAAAGGTGTGTTGTGGGAGTAAGCATGAAGCTACTGAATTATTATCTTGACAATGGTTAGTGGGGTTTAGGGATTTCCGGCTGCCAGATAATCAGGAAAAGCATACATAGGATTTTGAAGAGCAGATTTTAATATGCAGATTTAATGTGCCAAAGACGCATTGAAACGGGAAAACATTTATGATAAAATAAAAACCAATATTGAATATGAAGCAGCATCGCCGGACAGCGGGGCTGAATAAGGAGGATATAATGGAGCAGTATAAGCAGGAATTTATAGATTTCATGGTAGAGAGTGATGTGTTAAAGTTTGGAGATTTTACTTTAAAGAGTGGAAGGAAGTCACCTTTCTTCATGAACGCAGGTGCGTATGTTACAGGAACACAGCTTGCAAGACTTGGTGAGTACTATGCAAAGGCTATTCATGAAACATATGGTGATGATTTTGATGTACTGTTCGGACCAGCATATAAGGGAATTCCAATCAGCGTAGTTACAGCAGTTGCATATGCAAAGCTTTATGGCAAGGAAGTAAGATACTGCTCAGACCGTAAGGAAGAGAAGGACCATGGCGCTGATAAGGGCGGATTCCTTGGAAGCAAGTTAAAAGATGGCGACAGAGTCATTATGATAGAAGATGTAACAACATCTGGTAAGTCAATGGAAGAGACAGTTCCTAAGGTAAGAGGAGCAGCAGATGTTACTATCGTAGGACTTATGGTTTCACTTAACCGTATGGAAGTAGGACTTGGCGGAAAGGTTAGCGCACTTGAGGAGATTAAGGAAAGATACGGTTTCCCAACAAGCGCAATTGTTTCTATGGCAGATGTTGTAGAGCACCTTTACAATAAAGAGTGCGAGGGCAAGGTAGTTATTGATGATGCACTTAAGGCAGCAATCGACAAATATTATGCAGAATATGGTGTTAAGAACGCGTAATAGCTGATATTTATGGAGGGTTAATTATGGAAGAGAATCTTTATAAGAAATTAAAGTCAGTAGGAGCTTCTAATCTTGTATTTGGTATCCTGATAATACTCTTTGGTATCGGTGCAGGTGTAATGATGATTATTAATGGTGCAAGACTTCTTGCGCACAGATCAGATAGCTTATTCTAGTGAAGGGGAACTGCCTGGTGGGTTAATTATGCCTGCCGGGCAGATTTGTTATGAAAAAGAAACATTGTATAACGCTTATAAAATGGGCGCTTTTTGTTATATATATGATTCTGCTCTTTTATGTAGTCTTTTTTGCAGAAGGAATGGGAAGGGCAGAGATAGCCAGCGGTTACAAATACAATCTTACATTGTTTAGGGAAATCAGGCGCTATTGGCGTTATCTTGGACATTTTGACTCGCTTGGCTGGATAGCATTTCTTAATATCATTGGAAATGTGCTGGCATTCATTCCATTTGGAATATTCGTGCCGTGGCTTTCCAATGGCAGAATTAATGTTTTTGCTACATTTGCATATGGATTCGCAATGTCGCTTACAATAGAAACAGTACAGCTTATATGCAAGGTCGGCTGCTTTGATGTTGATGACCTTGTGCTTAATGTAGTGGGAGCATTGTGCGGTTATGCGGTATATGCGATAGCATACAGAATAGTTAAAATGTTTAGTAAAAAGGACAGGTGAAAGAATGAAACTTTTCAATAAATACAAGTTCTCTGATAAAAGTCAGGCACTTGGTGGTTTGATATCGACTGCGATGGGAATACTGTCATTGCTTTCTTTAAGTTATGGAGTGTATCTGTCTTTTAAAGCAGCAGGAGAAGGCGGCTTAAGAGTAGGAAGTCTTGGAATATTAAGCCTTATCTTAGCGGTAATCGGAACAGTAATCGGATTAATCAGTTTCAAAGAAGATAATAAGTTCTACGGAACTTCGAGATTTGGTTCAATGCTGTGTGGGGTAATAGCAGTATTTATGATAGCAGTATTCTTAATGGGAATATAATCCTTATCAGGGCAGAAGGAGAAAGAAATTGTTTAATGATAATGTAGAAGAGCGTTACGGGCTTGCGATAGAAAGAATTAAAGAGATAGCAGAGGAACCGGGGCTTAAGACGGATGGTTTTGCAGATTATTTCAAATGTATCGCTGCATTTATTCTTAAGATGGATAAGCTTGCGGCTGACTTAAAAGCTGATGTTTTCAGAGATTATTCACTTGAAGAATGTAAGAATCTGAATACAGGTCTGTATGAAGATGTAATTGGCAAGGCTTACGAGACAAGCTACGCTAATCCGTCATATGCGGCTTCAAAGTTAGGGCTTTCAGAGGGAAGGCTTTTGTCATTCCTTTATGTTGAGATAAGAGGAATGATTGTGTATGCATATGAAGGCAGAATGGCAGAGATGACAGCACTTATGGAGCTTTTTGTTGAAGTGTACTGCATGTGCGTATCGACTGAGGCAGACTGCGGAAAGCCAGATTATAAGCAGATGAAAGAGTCTGTGTACTGGTATGTAAGTGATTACAGTGATGACCTTATGGAGTACAGGGTAAGAGAGCTGTTAGACCCTGAACTTGATTTTGCAACTAAGATTATTATGGAGTCTGACCTTACAGATGTAAGATATCTGTACAGATTCGGTGAGTATGTCACAGACAATGAGATTAAGACAGCAGAGTATCTTAATTCGCTCAGCGAAGAAGAAATCCAGAAGATGGCAGACACATTTACAGAAGGATACAGAATCGGGTTTGAGCTTACAGGCAAGGTTTTATCAAAGAAGAAAACTGTTAATATAAGATACTGTCTTGGATTTGAAAGACTTGTGAGGGCTGAGATTAAGAATTTTGCAAAGCTGGGACTAAAGCCTACGATATACAGGGCAGCGGTCAATACAATTAATAAAAGACTAAACATTAAGGTTGGCTATTACGGAGCTAATCCTAACAAACAGATGGATTTCGACCATCGTTTTGACAATGCACTTTATATGGATGGCGAATTTGTTGAGAGAAAGACAGGCGCATTAAAGCTTGCATATGAGAAGAACAAAGAGCTTGCAGCGGTGCATGGTGGGCCTGCTGTTATGGAGGTGTTTGGTGAAGTGCCATTTGAGCCTCAGATTAAGAGCGAGGCATTAACGCTTGATACTAAGCAGCAGAAGCTTTCTGTGAAGTACAGCAACGACGCGGGAAGCATTGTTAATGAGTATATCAAAGGTGAGGAGAGAAGCTTTACAATAATTGCTTATCCGATACCGGAGATTGGCGAGAATTTCGAGGAAATATTCAAGGGTACTGTTAAGATTAATACCCTTGATTATAACAAATATAAAGCTATCCAGCAGGCACTTATTGATGTACTTGATACTGCACAGTATGTTGAGGTTAAAGGAACTAACGGAAACTGCACAGACATGAAGGTTTCTATTATGAAGATAACCGACCATAAGACGCAGACTGTATTTGAGAACTGTCTTGCGGACGTTAATATTCCGCTTGGAGAAGTATTTACATCGCCTGTGCTTAAGAAAACAACAGGTGTGCTTAATGTGAGCAGTGTATATCTTAATGATATTAAGTTTAACAATCTTACTGTATGGTTTGAGGACGGATTTGTTAAGGACTACACATGCACTAACTTTGATGATGAGGCTAAGAATAAAGAGCTTTTCAAGGCAAATGTGTTATATGACCATGAAACTCTGCCGCTCGGAGAGTTTGCTATAGGAACTAACACTACAGCGTATGTGTTTGCCAATAAGCATGATATTGTGTATAAGCTTCCCATTCTTATTGTTGAAAAGATGGGACCACATTTTGCAGTCGGTGATACATGCTATTCAAGGGCAGAAGATGTGTATGTAACTAATCCGGACGGCAAGGAGATTATCTCAAGGGATAATGAGGTTTCACTTCTTCGTAAGACGGAGCCGGACAAGGCTTATTATAACTGTCACACCGATATTACAATTCCGTATGATGAGATTGGCAATATCACTGTTGTGGCAGAGAATGGAACAAGAACAGACTTGATTAAGAACGGCAGATTCGTGCTTGATGGCACGCTTGCACTTAATGATGCATTTTTAACAGAATCATAAATATATAATTGTAAGCTGTAAACAGGCTTTATCTTGACGCAAAGTTTAAAACAAAGTACAATGATAATTAGTGTTTTCACTAATTTTAATATTATATCTATCGGACATAGGAGGTTAATATGGCTTTAGTAGGAATTGTTATGGGAAGTGACTCTGATATGCCTGTTATGGCAAAGGCAGCAGACATTCTTGAACAGTTAGGGATTTCGTATGAGATGACAATTATCTCAGCACACAGAGAGCCTGACGTATTCTTTGAATATGCTAAGAGTGCAGAGGAGAAGGGATTTAAGGTTATTATTGCAGGTGCAGGTATGGCAGCACATCTTCCGGGTATGTGCGCAGCTATTTTCCCAATGCCTGTTATTGGTATTCCAATGCACACAACATCACTAGGCGGTAGAGATTCATTATATTCAATAGTACAGATGCCTACAGGTATTCCTGTTGCAACTGTTGCTATTAACGGTGGTGCCAATGCAGGTATTCTTGCAGCCAAGATTCTTGCAACATCTGATGCAGCACTTCTTGAAAGACTTAAGGATTATACTAAGAATCTTAAGGAAAGCGTTCAGAAGAAGGATGCCAGACTTCAGGAAGTCGGCTATAAGAATTATTAATTAGTAACTGAATAGTTACATTAACTTACATTTATCATATTATTGAAGGAGAAAGAATCATGGATTACAAGAAATCTGGAGTTGATATTGAAGCAGGTTACAAGTCAGTTGAGTTAATGAAAGAGGCTGTTAAGTCTACTATGAGAGAAGAAGTGTTAGGCGGAATCGGCGGATTCTCAGGTGCATTTTCACTCGCTAAGATTAAGGAGATGGAAGAGCCTGTATTACTTTCAGGAACTGACGGATGTGGAACTAAGGTTAAGTTAGCTTTTATTATGGATAAGCATGATACTATCGGTATTGATGCAGTTGCTATGTGTGTTAACGATGTTGTATGTGCTGGTGGAGAGCCACTTTTCTTCCTTGACTACATCGCATGCGGCAAGAATTATCCAGAAAAGATTGCTACTATCGTTGGCGGTGTTGCAGAAGGCTGCAGACAGTCTGAATGTGCACTTATCGGTGGTGAGACAGCTGAGCATCCGGGACTTATGCCACAGGATGAATATGACCTTGCAGGATTCGCTGTAGGTGTTGTTGATAAGAAGGACCTTATTACAGGCGAGAGCATCAAGTCAGGTGATACTCTTATCGGTATTGCGTCAAGTGGTGTACACAGCAATGGATTCTCACTTGTAAGAAGCGTATTTACAATGACAGAGGAATCTCTTAATACATATTATGATTCACTTGGAAAGACATTAGGAGAGGCATTACTTGCTCCAACTAAGATATATGTTAAGACAATGAAAGAAATCAAGAAGGCAGGCGTTAAGGTTAAGGGCTGCAGCCATATCACAGGTGGTGGTTTCTATGAAAATGTACCTAGAATGCTTCCAGACGGTGTTAAGGCTGTAATTAAGAAGGACAGCTATGAAGTACCACCAATCTTTAAGATGCTTGCAGAAGATGGCAATATCGAAGAGCATATGATGTATAATACATTTAACATGGGTATCGGTCTTGTACTTGCTGTTGATTCTGCTGATGTTGATACAGTTATGGCAGCAGTTAAGACTGCAGGTGAGACTCCATATGTTATCGGAAGCATTGAAGCTGGCGAGAAGGGAGTTACTTTATGCTAAGAGTTGCAGTTATGGTTTCCGGAGGCGGAACTAATCTTCAGGCTATTATCGATGCTGTTAAGGATGGAACAATCACTAACACAGAGCTTGTAGCAGTTATAAGCAATAATGCCGGAGCATATGCACTCACAAGAGCTAAGGATAACAATATTCCAGCATATTGCATATCACCAAAGGATTATGAAAGCAGAGATGCATTTAACGATGCATTGCTTGATAAAGTGAATGAGCTTAATGTTGACCTTATAGTACTCGCAGGATTCCTTGTAAGAATTCCAGAGAAAATGGTTCATCAGTACAGCCACAGAATTATTAATATTCACCCATCACTTATACCTTCCTTCTGCGGAGTTGGTTTTTACGGACTTAAGGTTCATGAAGCAGCTTTAGAAAAAGGTGTTAAGGTATCAGGTGCAACTGTGCATTATGTAGATGAAGGAATGGATACAGGAGAGATTATTTTCCAGAAGGCAGTTGATGTTCTTGATGGTGATACTCCTGAAACTCTTCAGAAAAGAATTATGGAGCAGGCTGAATGGAAGCTTCTTCCTAAGGCAATTAACAAGATTGCCAATGAACATGTTAATTAATGATTACTGACTAAGTATATAGATAATGATATGCGGAGGAATTAAGATGAAAGTATTAGTTGTAGGCAGCGGCGGAAGAGAGCATGCAATATGCTGGAAGTTAAGCAAGAGTCCTAAGGTTGACAAGATATACTGTGCACCGGGTAATGCGGGAATTGCAGAACTTGCAGAGTGTGTTGATATTAAGGCAATGGAGTTTGAGAAGCTTGTAGCATTTGCTAAGGAAAACAGCATTGACCTTACTGTTATCGGTATGGACGACCCACTTGTCGGCGGTGTCGTTGATGTATTCGAGGCAGAGGGCTTAAGAGTATTCGGACCAAGAAAAAATGCAGCTATTCTTGAAGGATCTAAGGCATTTTCTAAGGACCTTATGAAGAAATACAATATCCCAACAGCAGCTTATGAAACATTTACATCAGCCAAAGAGGCCAAGAAGTACCTTGAGACTGCTGAGTATCCTATCGTTCTTAAGGCTGACGGACTTGCACTTGGCAAGGGTGTTCTCATCTGTGAGAACAAAGAGGATGCACTTGCAGGTGTTGATGAGCTTATGCTTGACAAGAAATTCGGAACAGCAGGTGATACAATTGTCATTGAGGAATTCATGACAGGCCGTGAGGTTTCAGTACTTTCATTTGTTGATGGTAATACAATTAAGATTATGTCATCAGCTCAGGATCATAAGAGAGCTAAGGACGGTGATCAGGGTCTTAATACAGGCGGAATGGGTAACTTCTCACCATCACCTTTCTACACTAAGGAAGTTGATGAGTTCTGTAAGAAATACATTTATCAGGCAACTGTTGATGCAATGAAGAGTGAGGGCAGACCATTTAAGGGAGTTATCTTCTTCGGACTTATGCTTACTCCAAAGGGACCAAAGGTTCTTGAGTACAATGCAAGATTTGGTGATCCTGAGGCACAGGTTGTTCTTCCTAGAATGAAGAATGATATTGTTGATGTATTTGAGGCTTGTATTGATGGAACTCTTGATAAGGTTGACCTTCAGTTTGAAGATAACGCATGTGTATGTGTAATTCTCGCATCTGACGGATACCCACTCGCATATGAGAAGGGCTTCGAGATTAAGGGAATGGAAAACTTCAAGGGTAAGGATGATTATTTCTTATTCCATGCAGGTTCTAAATTCAACGAAGAAGGCAAGGTTGTAACTAATGGAGGACGAGTTCTCGGTGTTACAGCACTTGGCAAGGACCTTAAGGAAGCAAGAGCCAAGGCTTATGAAGCTACTGAATGGGTAGATTTCGATAACAAATATATGAGACATGATATTGGTAAGGCAATTGATGAAGCTTAATCAGTTATTTTAAGTATTAAAAATGGGGGCAGATGGCTGGAGAATACCGGTTATCTGCCTTAGTGTGTAAATGAGGAGACAACTATGAAAATAACACCAGTTAAGGGTACTAATGATTATCTTCCTAATGAGGTTGAAATCAGGGATTACCTTCAGAATGAGATATTAAAGGTATATGTTGCTAATGGATTTGAGCATATTACAACACCTATTATTGAGGATATTGAGAACCTTGATAAGAGTGATGGTGGTGAGAACTTAAATCTTATATTCAAGATTATGAAGAGAGGCGATAAGCTTGAGAAGGCTGTAAGTTCACTTCAGGAAAATCCTAAGACAGGAACAGCCTGTGAGAATGAAATTGCTGATATGGGATTAAGATATGACCTTACACTTCCGCTCAGCCGTTACTTTGCTAACAACAAGGACAAGCTCACTCTTCCTATGAAATGTATCCAGATGGACAGAGTGTACAGAGCTGAAAGACCACAGAAGGGCAGACTTCGTGAGTTTGTTCAGTGTGATATTGATATTATTGGTTCTGATTCTACAGATTCAGAGGTTGAACTTATTCTTACAACAACCAAGGCTCTTAAGGCTATTGGCATGAAGAATTTCAAGGTTAAGATTAACGACAGAAGACTTCTCCGTTCATTCCTTCAGAATTGTGGATTTACCGAGGATCAGCTTGACAGTGTGTGCATTACATTTGACAAGATGGATAAGGTCGGACTTGACGGTGTTAAGGCTGAGCTTACAGACAAGGGATTTGACGCTGCTGCAATTGAGAAGTTTATCGGATTCTTTGGAAGTGTTTCAAGTGCACAGGAGATAAGCCTTGAAAGTGTTGAGGCTATACTGGATGATAAAGCTCCAGCAGAAAGCGTAAGAGGAATTATTAACACTGTAAATGAGCTTTCAGACGGTCAGTTTGATGTTGTATTTGACCTTTCTTTAGTAAGAGGTCAGGGTTACTATACAGGAACTGTATTTGAAGTTGAAAGTATTGATTTCAAGGGTGCTATCGCAGGTGGTGGAAGATATGACAACCTTATTGGCAAGTTCTTAGGACAGCAGGTAAGCGCTGTTGGATTCTCAATCGGATTCGAGAGAATCTTCTCAATCCTTATGCAGAATGGCGTTGAGACTAAGGCTACAGCAGACAAGATTGCTGTTATGTACGATGAGGGACAGGTTAAGGAAGCCTATGCAATAGCAGAAAAATACAGAGCAGAAGGTAAGGTATGCTCATTATATGTAAAGCCTAAGAAGATGGGTAAGTTCCTCGGAAAGCTTGAGGAGCGAGGATATAAAGGATTTGTTAATGTCAGCAATGGGGACGAGATAAGCTTGTTCTAGTGTTGATGTTGTGTAAGCCCCGGGCAGGTTAGAACTATTTCATCGGGATAGTTCTAACCTGCCCGGGGTGTTTTTGTGTGACGGGCGTTGAGGCTTGGAAGGGACAGATTGGACGTTGAAGCGGAGAGAAAGCACGAGGAAGTCCAAAAGGGACGATGTTGAGTGGCGGATTGGACTTTGAAGCGGAGGAAAGCCACGAGAAAGTCCAAAAGGAGCAAGAAACCGTGACAGATTGGACGATAAAGCGGAGATAGGGCACAACAAAGTCCAATCTCAAAGAATAACACCACTGGGAGTGAGAAAAAACGTTGATTATGGCGCAGCCTTTTTAAGGGCTGCGCTTATTGCTTCTATAAAGACGGAATATGTATATCTGTTGGCTGAATCATAGGTTATGTTGGTTGTGCCGGCTTCCATGACTTTAGAGGCAACTTCATCAAATGAAGTTGTGAGCTTAGGGTACATGGTAGTAATTGATTCGGAAAGATTAACAAGCTCAATGCTGTTAATGTTTGAAGAATCAACTGTGACCTGGATGTCAACGGGATTGCCATCTAACAGGATAGAAGCGGTATATACTCCGGGGCAGAATTTAGGAGCGTCGGCATTATCAAGGGGTGTCTCAATATTAGAAGAAGCAGAAGCATTTACAGTGCTGCTCTTAGGCTGAGTAGTGTTTCTGGAATTATCAGAACCTTTGCTGCCTAGACGGATAACAGCGAATATAACAAATGCTATTACAATAGCAGCGATAACAGCTCCAATAAGGAGCCTTTTAAATGGAATAACAACAATTTTAGTCTGACTCATCACAAAGAAACCTGCCCTTCATATTCATTATTACAAAATATATGGCAGTGATGGGGAGATTATGATTAAAATGTGGTATATTAATTACAAATGCATTGATAGTGTCAAATGACATAAAAAAACAATTGTATTGAAGAGGGGAACGATTATGAACCGTAGATTTACCAAAACATTTGCAGTAATAATTATGATAGCGGCAGGCATGACAGCATGCGGACAAAAGAAAAATGTCACAACAGATACATTTGAAACAGAGACGGTCAGCATAACGGAGACTGTAGCACAGGAAGTTACGTCACAGAAAGTTACAACACAGGAAGTAACGACAGAAAAAGAACCGGAAGATGATGAATATGTTCTTGTGAAGAAATACATACCGGATATATATGTAGAATTAATGTATGCAACAGAGAATAACTTTACAGGTGTCAGAATATATGATTTCACAGATGCGTATCTTCGATACGGGACGGTTAAGAAGCTTGCAAATGTGCAGAAGGAACTGAAAGAACAGTGGTACAGCTTAAAGATTTGGGATGCATACAGACCGTTTGAGGCACAGCAGAAATTATGGGAAGTATATCCGGACCCTAACTATGTGGCAAATCCGGCTAACGGAATGAAAAACCATAATCTTGGAGGAACAGTGGATATTACAATGGTTGCTGCTGATGGAAGCGTTATATCAATGCCGACAGAATTTGATGATTTTTCTTTGAAAGCGGATAGAGATTATTCTGATATAGAAGATGAAGAGGCTGTGAAAAATGTGCTGATTCTACAGAATGCGATGGAAAATAACGGATTTACAGGCTATCAGGGAGAATGGTGGGACTATTCAGATACAGTGGAATATGAAGCTGTTGATTTTCGACCTTGAAAATGTGTTATACTATTAAAAATGTTTTAAGGGGAGTTACACATGTCATTACAATTAATTCTAGGTAGTTCTGGTGCGGGAAAATCGCACTATCTGTATACGCATATAATTGAAGAGTCGATGAAAAATCCTGACAGAAATTATATAGTTGTTGTGCCGGAGCAGTACACTATGGCAATTCAGAAAAGACTGGTGTCCATGCACCCAAGAAAGGGAATTCTTAATATAGATGTTGTGAGTTTTGAAAGACTTGCATATAAGGTATTTGAGGAAGTGGGTGAGGACAATCTTGAAGTTCTTGATGATACAGGAAAGAATCTGATTATTAAAAGAGTTTTAGAGCAGAACAAGGACAGATTAAAATATTTTGGAAGTAATCTGTCTAATACAGGATTTGTGACAGAGATGAAGTCTGTTATATCAGAAATGCTTCAGTATGATATTAAGCCGGATATTATGCAGGATGCGGCAGGTGCAGCATACAGTGAATCAGAGGGAAGTGCAGCACTTCAGTATAAGCTTGATGATATCGTTCTTGTATACAATGCGTTTGCTGAGTACATAGACAAGAACTATATAACTAAAGAAGAAATACTAGATAAATTATGCAGCAAGGTTACAGAGTCAGAGCGAATAAGGAATTGTGAGATAGTATTTGACGGGTTCACAGGCTTTACTCCGGTTCAGTATAATTTGCTGACAATTCTTTTATCAATGTGTCCGAAAATATATGTTTCTCTGACAATTGATGCATCTGAGCGTGAAAATTCAGTAAAAGGCAGGGAAGAACTCTTTTTTATGAGTAAGGACTGCGTATCAAAGCTTTATAAGATATGTGATGAAGAACATGTGAAAGTCCTTGAACCTGTGTATATTGCAGGAAAAGAGATACCGGGAAAGAATGTAATTGTAAATGTAAACTCAAGATTTAAGAATTCGGAAGAACTGGATTTCCTGGAACAGAATCTTTTCAGGAACAATTCGGGAAGATTTAACCAGAAGACTGACAATATCGTTATATATGAGGGAGCTGTTGCCAAGGAAGAATTAACATTTGCAGCAGGAGAAATAATAAGACTTACAAGACTGTGTGGATACAGGTATAACGAGATTGCGATAGTTACTGCGGACATGGATGGCTACGGTAAACTGGCGGCTAATATATTAAAGCAGAACGATATACCATATTTCTTAGATTACAAGCGCCATGTGACGGACAATCCATTTATTGCGGCAATTAACGGCGCGCTTGGAATAATTGAGAATAATTACAGCTATGACAGCGTTTTAGGATTCCTTAGAACAGGAATGAGCGGAATGGAACGCGAAGATATTGATTTGTTAGACAATTACTGTGTTGCAGTCGGAATCAGAGGCAGGGGAAAATGGCATGAACCGTGGATAAGAAAGTTCAGGGGAACAGTCAATAATACTGACCTTGAAAAGCTTAATTCACTAAGAACAATGATAACGGATATGTTGGACCCGTTGGAAGAAGTGCTTAAGTCAAAGGAATCTGATGTTGCGGATATGGTAAAGGCACTTTATGAGTTTTTTGTGCGTGAAGATATGGAGCAGAAGGTAAGTGTGCTTAATGACAGCGAGTACACTGGTGATGAATATGCGCAGTTATATAAGAAGGTTATAGAAGTATTAGATAAAATGTATGCCCTTCTTGGAAGCGAGAAGGTTGGTATTAAAGAATTTAACAAGATACTTGCGTCAGGATTTCAGGAGATTAAGATAGGACTTATTCCGCAGACCAATGACTGTGTTGTTATAGGTGATATAGAAAGAACCCGTCTTGATAATATCAAGGTCATGTTCTTTGTTGGAATCAATGACGGCAATGTTCCTAAGAAGGCGGATTCAAGAAGCGTTCTGTCAGAAAGCGACAGGGAATATCTTGAAGATAAGGGGATTGTTATGTCAGCTTCAGTGAGGGAGAAAGCATTTACACAGAGATTCTATCTGTATCTTATTATGACGAAGAGTGCGGAGAAGTTGTACATGTCATATGCGGTAAAAAACAGTGAGGGTGCAGTACTTATGCCATCTTATATTATAAGAAGCATGAGAAAAATGTTTTCACATTGCCTTAAGTTATCTTACAAAGACACGGCACAGCAGAATTCATATGTGACAATACCGCAGGCGGCTAACAGCTTTGATAATACTGAAATTGCTGCAAATGTAGATGAGGATATTATTGATTCACTTACTGGCGGCAGGCTTGTCGGAAGCGTTACATCTTTTGAGAACTTTGCAGAGTGCCCATTGAGATATTACCTAAGATATGGAGTTGATTTAAAGGAAAGGGAAGAATTCACATTTTCACCAGTAAACTTCGGCGTCGTACTGCATGCGGTTATCCGTGAGGTGTGCGACGAAATCAAGAAAAACGGTGAGTCGTACTATCTGATATCAGAGGAGAAGCGCCGCGAGATGGTAAAAAGAAGTGTCGCTGCAATTACTGACATATACCAGAACAGTATCCTTAAGGATTCAAGCCGTAATTCATTCATGATTAAGCGGATGGAAGACCTTGCTGACCGTACTATATGGGCAATGGGCGAGCAGTTAAAATGTGGTGATTTCGTGCCATTTGTATTCGAGCATAAGTTTAATATGGAAGTCGGAGACGGAGACAGAAAGCAGCTTATGAGCGGAACGATTGACCGAGTGGACATATGCGAAAATGACACAGATGTGTATGTCAGAATCATTGATTACAAGACTGGAAAGAAGGATTTCAACATAGTAAAGACCTACTACGGAATCGATATCCAGCTTATGGTATACATGGAAGCGGCAATGAAGCTTGTGGCGAAGATGCGTCCGGGTAAAAATGTGATTCCTGCCGGAGTGTTCTACTACAACATAAGTGACCCGATTGTATCTGCGACAACAGAGAGTGCAGAAGAGATAGAGGATAAGATTAAGGGTGAACTGCGTCTTAAAGGAATGGTTAATTCGGATAAGGATATTGCCGAGAAGATGGACAATACCGAGGGTACATCACTTAATATTCCGATTAGCAGAAAGGCTGACGGTGGATTTGACTCACGAAGAAGCAAGGTGATGAACACAGAGCAGTTTAACATGCTTGGAAGATTCGTTGATGTAAGGGCGGTTGATACCGCGGACAGAATTGCAGGCGGTGATATCAGGAGAAGTCCTTATAAAGACGGACAGTTTTCAAGCTGTGACAGATGTCCTTATGGGGCAGTGTGTGGATTTTCTGTGGATTTGCCAGGCTGCAACTACAGAAAATTAAAGAAATTCGATGATGAAGTGTTATGGAATAATATAAAGGAAGGGGTTGATGAGAATGGAAAGAAAATGGACACCGGCGCAGAAGAGCGCGATTGATACAAGAGACTGTAATGTGCTGGTTTCGGCGGCTGCCGGTTCAGGTAAGACTGCTGTTCTGGTTGAAAGAATTATTTCCATGATTACAGACCCTGACAAGAATATAGATATAGACAGACTGGTTGTTGTTACATTTACAAAGGCGGCAGCAGCCCAGATGAAAGACAAGATAAGAAAAGCACTTGATTCAATGCTTGACGAGAATCCGGGGGATGTCAACCTTTTAAGACAGATAACACTGCTTAACAACGCACAGATAACAACAATAGACAGTTTCTGTCTATGGATAATCAGAAATCATTTTCCAGAGGTCAATCTGGACCCGGGATTCAGGATAATGGATGAGGGTGAGAAGAAGCTTATTGAAAATGATGTGTTAGAAGATGTGCTTGAAGAATTCTACGCAGAGGCTGATGAAGAATTCTTTAATCTTGTTGATGCATTTGGCATGGGACGGGACGATTCAGGGCTTGTGAGCATTATAGATAAAATATACCGTTTTTCAAGAAGCAATCCGTGGATTGATGAGTGGTTTGATGAGTGCATGTTAGTTTATGATGATGAGACTTACGATAATCCGGCAATTAAGGAGTTGTATGATTCAATTAAAAATGCACTTCTCGATTACCGTGATAAATACAACAGATTAGTAGAGATCTGTTCTGAGCCGGCAGGACCTGCAGCATATACGGGCGCTTTGCAGTCTGACCTGCTTGGAATTAATGAGATGATTAATTCACAGGATTTTGGAGAGCTTGGCAGAAGGATAAGAATATTTTCATTTGAAGCCCTGTCAAGAAAGAAGGATGCAGGAGCAGACCCGGATATTAAGGAATATGTTAAGGGGCAGCGAAAGCTGTTTAAAGATTACATAGGACGGCTTAATGACAAGATATTCTTAAAAGATGATGAGGGAATATTTGCTGACATGCAGGGAGCAGGTATTCAGATACGAACTTTACTTAAAGTGGCAAAGGTGTATGCAAAGCGTGTTTCGGAGGTGAAGCGAGAGAAGGGGATAATAGACTTTAACGACATGGAACATCTTGCACTTTCAATCCTTGTAAAGAAGGAAGATGGAAAGCTTGTATATACAGAGACTGCCGACAAGCTTGCAAACAGATTTGAAGAAATACTGATTGATGAGTATCAGGATTCCAACCAGCTGCAGGAGGTTATTCTTAATGCAGTGTCTAAGACGAGACTGTCTGGCGAGAATAACAATATATACATGGTTGGCGATGTAAAGCAGAGCATATATAAGTTCCGTCTTGCCTGCCCGGAGCTTTTCATAGAGAAGTACGATACATACGGCGAGACTGGCGATAATGTAAGAATAGAATTGCAGAAGAATTTCCGAAGCCGGGAAAATGTGCTTGAGTGTGCCAATGATGTGTTCAGTCATATTATGAATAAGAATTTTTCTGGAATCGGGTATGATGACTCTGTAAGACTTAATGCGGGGTTTCCGTATCCTGAATACAGTGACAGTAATTATGGTGATGAAGCCAATAAGAGTACAGATGTAATTATTATATCTTCAGAGAATGAAGAAGAAGCTACAACAAGAGAGCTTGAGGCAGACAGGCTTGCAAAGCTGATTGAGGGAATAGTTTCTTCTGGTGTAAATGTGTATGATGCAGATGAGAATATATACAGACCGGCAGAATACAGGGATATTGTAATTCTTACAAGGTCAGTTACAGGCTGGGCAGACACATTTGCAGATGCCCTGATGGACAGGGGGATACCGGCATATACCGACTCGTCAACAGGATATTTCAGCGTGCGTGAGATACAGGTAATCTTAAGCATGCTTACAATAGTGGACAATCCGGTTCAGGAGATAAGCCTTGCGGCGGCAATGATGTCTTATTTTGGAGGTTTTACGGCGGCAGAGCTTGGAATGGTGAGGAAGCTTGGCAGGGAGCATGCGGATAAGAATACGCATAACAACTTGTATGAACATTTGAAAGTGACTGCGGGACTTGGGGAAGATGGAAATGCGCTTGATGGAGCTGGAATAAAATCTGGCGGAGCAGATGAGATGCAGGAGTCGGATGTTAAACAGCTGTCCGGCAAATGTGCATTATTCCTTGCAAAACTCACAGAATACCGTGACAAGAGCAGCGTGGAGCCACTATATGATCTGTGCTGGGAAATGATATATGATTCAGGCTACTACGATTATGTGGGAACAATGCCCGCCGGAGCACAGAGACAGGCTAACTTAAATGTCCTGCTGGAAAGAGCAGCGGGATATGGCAAATCAAGTTATTCTGGTCTGTTTAATTTCTTAAGATATATTGAAAGACTTAAGAAGTTTGACGAAGATTTTGCAGAGGGGGCTTCCAGCCTTGACAATGAGAATCTTGTAAGAATTATGAGTATTCATAAGAGCAAAGGTCTGGAATTTCCGATTGTAATACTTGCTGGAGCGCATAAGAGCATTAACTTTATGGATGCAACAGCACCGGTGCTTGTAGACCAGAACTTAGGAATTGCAGTTGATTATGTTGACCTTGAAAGAAGAACCAAGACACCTACCATAATAAAAGGTGCCATGGCAAGAAGAATTGTAAGGGAGTCGATATCAGAAGAAGAGAGACTTCTCTATGTTGCAATGACAAGAGCAAGAGAAAAGCTGATAATCACTGGAGTTGTAAAAGATGCAGACAAGACACTTGATAAATACAGGGAAAGTGCAAAGCAGCTTGAAGCAGATGGAATGTTGTCTTTCGCAGACAGTGAGAATATAAAGAACTATCTTGATATGATAATGCCAGTGTGCCTTATGGATTCAGATAAATTGAAAGGCAGCTTCAGAGTAATGGTTGATGCTGGAGAGTATTCAGAGGCTGCGGTGCCTGAAGCTGTGGAGACGGAGAATGAGAAAGCTGTTGCTGATAAAGAGCTGAACGTCCAGCCAGAAATATCTGTGGGATATCCTTCGTTAGATGAACTTCCAGAGTATGTTCCAACAGATAATGCTACTGGCAGGATGAAGCTTACGGTTTCACAGCTTAAGGTAATGCAGGCGGAGGATGATTCAGAAGAAAATGCTTACATGGATGAATCTGTGAAAGCGGCAGAGGTGGCTGAAAGAAGCGATGAGTCTGACAACATAGTTCCTAAATTCATAAGCGGTGAGGAAGTAAAAATTGCTGCCAATGAGCGGGGAAGTGCATATCACAGGATTATGGAGTGCCTTGATTATTCAGTAAGTGTGAACCTCGAAGGAGTTAAAGCTGATATTAACAGGATGTTAGAAACTGGCAAGATGAATGAATTACAAGTGAAAAGTGTCAATCCGTGTGATATCAATACATTTGTACAATCTGATATAGGAAAAAGAACGGCAAGTGCTGTTAAGAATGGCAGAGCAAGAAGAGAACAGCCATTTGTGTTTGAATATGAAGGACAGCTTATACAGGGTATTATTGATATGTATTTTGAAGAGGATGGAGAACTGGTACTTATTGATTATAAGACAGACAGGATTAATAAAAGTGTTGCTGGGGAACAAGAACTTGTGAAAAGGTATGCAATCCAGCTCGATTATTATGCCAAAGCTTTAGCACAATTAACAGGAAAATGCGTCAAAGAGAAGATAATATACTCATTTACTCTGGGAAAAGGGATTAAAATTAACTAATTTTACGAAAATTTTATAAAACCCCTTGTATCTATTGTGCAAAAGTGGTAACATGGGCTTGATTTTGGGATACATGGTATCCAAAATGTACAATTAATTATTGCAAAAAAGAAGGAGAAGAGCTATGAAAAACAGATTAAAAAAGTTTTTAAGCGTGGCACTGGTTGCAGTTATGACATTAGCAACAGTTGTAGTTGCTGATATTCAGCCGGTTCATGCGGCTTCTGGCGCAATAACAGAAGCAAAAGGGTGGTTTGAGACAGCATATGTTAAGTGGACACCAGTATCAGGAGCAACTGGCTATAACGTATATGTTAAGTCTGCCAGCGCAACAGATGCAGCATATGTTCAGTTGGATGATGAACTTATAAGAAAGTATCCATCATACATGAGAGCAGATGCACTTGGATTAAGAGCAGGTGACTATGTTATGAAGGTTGTTCCTGTTGTAAGTGGAAAAGAAAATGCATCAGCAGCTATAGTTTCTAATACAATGACTGTATCTGCATATGACAGAAGTGGATTTACATTTTCAAGTAATTCACCAGCAAAGAACGGCGTTGGTGCATATAATAATGATGGTACATTAAAGTCAGGAGCATCTGTACTTTATGTGACAGAAGCTAATAAGAATACAGTTAAGATGAAGATTGGCAACACTGAATATACAGGTGTAGCAGCTATTACACAGGCAATTAAGACTAAGAATAACTGCCAGCCAGTTGCTATCCGTATTATAGGTCAGGTTACATTAAGCGGACTTTCTTGCTCAGATATGAGTTCAGCATATGCTATTGGTGTTAAGGGAGCAGCTAATGTAACATTTGAAGGTGTTGGTGATGATGCTACATTATATACAGCAGGTGTTGCAGCATTCCAGTCAAGCAGCATTGAAGTAAGAAATCTTGGCCTTATGAACTGGGGCGGTGGAAAAGATGGAGATGGTATAACTCTTAAGCAGTCAGTTGGTGTATGGGTACATAACAACGATGTGTTCTATGGCGATGCTGGTTCAGATGGTGACCAGGCTAAGGGCGATGGCTCTATGGATTTAAAGGATAATTCACAGTATGTAACAATTTCTTACAACCATTTCTGGGATTCTGGAAAGATGTCACTTTGTGGTATGAAGTCAGAGTCAGGTGAGAACTGGATTACATATCACCATAACTGGTTTGATCATTCTGATTCAAGACATCCTCGTATCAGAACAATGTCAGTTCATGTATATAACAATTACTATGATGGCAATGCTAAATATGGTGTTGGCGCAGCTAAGGATAGTGAGGCATTTGTTGAGGCTAACTACTTTAGAAATTGTCCATATCCAATGCTCAGCTCAATGCAGGGTAGTGATGTTCTTGCAGGCGGAATATTCTCAAGCGAGAATGGTGGTGTCATCAAGGCATACAATAACTATATGGTAGGTCAGAAGTCTGTTATATATGCTAATTCAGATGCTGGCACAACAAGTGCAAGTGCAACTGATTTCGATGCATATCTTGCAACATCAAGAAGTGAAACAGTTCCTTCTACATATTCAGCAAAACAGGGTGGAAAGACATATTCTAATTTCGATACAAAGGTTGATTTAGGTGTTAAAGAATCAGCAATTGATAATCCTGCAGATGTTCCATCAATTGTAACATCTGAGGCAGGTCGTCTTGCTGGAGGAGACTTCAAGTGGACATTTGATAACAGTGTTGATGATGCAAGCTATTCACTTAACACAGCATTAAAGACAGCACTTAACAACTACAAGACATCTCTTGTATCTGTAGGTGGTGGAAGCACATCAGGTGAATCACATACACATACATATGGTGAGTGGGTAATTGAAAAGGAAGCAACAGAGACAGAGACAGGCCTTAAGATCCGTACATGTTCAGTATGTGGAGATAAGCAGACAGAAGTTATTCCTAAGAAGGGTTCAACAGATACACCAGATGTACCAGTCCCATCAGAGGGAAGCTATGTACAGAACTTCACAGCAGATGGAAAGACAAGTAATTTCTATGCAATAACAGGTAATCTTGCAACTAATAAGGGCACAGTAACATATAATGGACTTACACTTACACAGTGTCTCAAGATAGAATCAGCAACAAATATTAAGTTTACTGCTACAGCAAAGGGTAAACTTACACTTGTATTTGCAGAAGCAAGTAAGTCTATAAAGGTAAATGGTACAAAGTATGCATCTGATTCAAATGGTATTGTATCAGTAGATGTTAACGCTGGAAGTGTAGAGATAACAAAGGGAGATACAATGAATCTCTTCTATATGGTATATACACCAGATGGAACAACAGAAGAGACACATACACATAACTATGTATCAAAAGTAACAAAAGAAGCAACATGTACAGAGGCAGGAGTGCTTACATATACATGTACATCTACAATAGGAACATGTGACAAGAAGACATACACAGAAGCAATCCCGGCAACTGGACATAAGTTCAGCACAGAGTGGACAATTGATGTAGCTCCAACAGATACAACACCAGGAAGCAAGAGCCATCATTGTACAGTATGTGATGCTAAGACAGATGTAACAGAGATTCCAGCAACAGGAACACCAGAAGAGCCATTAGCAATAAGTGTTACAATGGCAGAAACAGATAATGATATAACATTTACAGCTGAAGCTACAGGTGGAAAAGAAGGATATACATATAAGTTTATCGTGTATAACAGAACAACAAAGACATGGGGACTTATACAGAACTTCAGTAGTGATAATACATGTACATGGACAAGAGGAAGCGCTGGAGACAGAGAGTTTTATGTAGATGTAAAAGATGCAGAAGGAAAAGTAGTAAGAAGTGAGATGCTTAATGTTAAGATGAAAGCAGTAGCTACACTTACAGGAGAGACATCAGTAGAAGCTGGAGGAAAGCTTACACTTAAGGCACAGACAAATGTTGGAGCAGGTTGTACATATAAGTTTATAATCTTTAATCCAGCAACAAATCAGTGGTTCAAGTTACAGGATTTCAGTGCAAATAATACAATAACATGGACAGCAGGAAACGATGGAACAAGAGTATTCTATGTAGATGTAAAAGATGCATATGGAAATGTAACAAGAAGTGAAGCATTTAATGTTACAGTTGGAACCGGAAAAACAGATAAGCTTTCAGTAAAGACAACAGTAAGTGCTAACACAACAAAGGTTGGAGATAAGGTAACATTTACAGCAGAAGGAATTGGAGGAGAGTCAGGTTACACATATAAGATGGTTGTATATAATAGAACAACAAAGACATGGGGACTTGTACAGAACTTCAATAGCAACAATACAATAACATGGACAGCAGGAACAACAGGAGATAGAGATTTCTATATTGATGTAAGAGATGCAGCTGGAAATGTAACAAGAAGTGCAGTAATGAATGTTAAAACAAAATAATTATTAATGAAAGGGTACACAGGTAGAAATATCTGTGTACCCTTTTTAAATAAATATGAATTTTTTGTGAATAAACCTTGAACACATTGTGCAAAAGTGGTAATATTAAAGCAAATTTTGAATTGCATATATGAAATATACACAATTCAATGCATAAAAAATATGAAAAGGAGAAGAGCTATTATGCAAAAAATTAGAAAAGTTTTTGCAAAGGTGGTTGCTGGATTATTAGTAGTAAGTAATCTTGCAATAGCAGCACCTAGTATGACTTATGCAGCTTCTGCTACAAGTTTTACTACAGTTGGGGGCTGGAATGAAATGATGTATGCTACAATCAAAGGCGTAAAAGATGCCGATGTAACAGCAGTATCATATTCAGGTCCAGTAAGCGGATCTCTTGCAGGAGAAGATTTTGAATATCTTGTCAGAGATACAAGTGAAGGTGTAAGAGTTGATGTTATGGGATTAAAGCCTGGTACATATACTCTTAATGTAACAACAAAGACTGGTACATATACCCAGTCAGGTATTGAGGTTAATGAACAGGACAGATCAGGATATGCACATTATAATTACACAAACGGAGTTGGAGCATATAATGATGATGGAACATTAAAGGATAATGCAATTGTTCTTTATGTAACAGATGAAAACAAGAACACAGTTACACTTTCTTATGGTGGAGTAACAGTTTCAGGTATCGGTAATATTCTTAACTCAGTTGGTAAGGCTTGCGGTGAAGCAGGTCATGAGACAGAGTGCAAGAAGACATCAAGTGGAAAGGTATATTACGGCAAGGGTAATACTAATCAGGGTATTATCCAGTTACTTGCTGAGAACAATATACCATTAGTAATTCGTATGGTCGGAGTAGTATCAGAGTCTGGTCTTTATAAGACAGGAACATGGGCAGCAGCTAATGCAGGACTTATTGATGGCCTTACAGATTATGATTCTAATGATTATGGCGGAAGTGTTGGCGACAACGGTCATATGGCACGTATGAAGTCAGCAAAGGATGTAACAATTGAAGGTGTTGGTACAGATGCAGCTATGGATGGATGGGGAATTCATTTTATGTCTGAGACATCAACAACAGCAGCTGGATTAGGAAAGAGCTTTGAGGTTCGTAATCTTACATTTATGAATCAGCCAGAAGATGCTATTGGTATGGAAGGTGTTCAGGATGGCTCTGTTATAACAGCTCCAGTTGAAAGATGCTGGATCCACAACAATGAGTTTTACAGCCCTTCTATAACAGGACCTGCAGAATCGGATAAAGCTGAAGGTGACGGATCTTGTGATTTCAAGCGTGGTGAATATTTAACAGTTTCATATAACTACTTTGAAGGATGCCATAAGACTAACCTTGTTGGTTCATCAGATACATCATTACAGTATAATCTTACATATCATCACAATGTCTGGAAGGGATGCAAAGCAAGACAGCCTCTTGGACGTCAGGCAAATATGCATTTCTACAATAACCAGTTTATTGGAACAACAGATTATGCTATGAATACAAGAGCTAATGCTTATATATATTCAGAATACAATTTGTTCTTCATGACAAAGAATCCAATGGATGTAAGATCTGGAGCAATTAAGAGTTATAATGATTCATTCTCATCTTGTATTGGCTCAATGACAGGAACAGTTGTTGCAGATAAGTCAACAAAGGTTACATCTGGTAATAAATATGAGAATTTTGATACTAATGCATCACTTTCATATATTCCAAGTGGTGATTATCAGTTACAGACAAGCGTCACAGATGCAGCTAAGGTTCTTAAGGCATATAATGGTTGTATGCCAGAGACAGTTAAGAGACCAGAGAATGTTACTACATCAGAGTGCTCATTATTATCATATTGTGCACCTGGCGTAACACCAGTTAATATTTCTGAGTATCCATATACAGCAGCACCAGGAAAGCTTAGCAAGACTGTATATGCATTCACAGTAGGTGGAACAGTAGATGTTACTGTATCATTTGCATCGGAAGCGTTAACTACAACAGGTTGTCTTGTTAATGAGGCAGGTGAGTGCTTCCAGGTAGGAAGTGGTACTGCTACAGGTCTTCCAGCTGGAACATATATGATTATGCCATATAATATTCAGTCAGGTGGTAATGGAGTTAATCCAGCAGCAGGTTCATTTAAGGAGATGACAATTAATTCTCTTACTGTTAAAGCAGCAGATCCTAATGCACATTATCATCATTATGTATCAAAAGTAACTAAAGAAGCTACATGTAGAGAGGAAGGTCAGATTACATATACATGTACAGCTACTAATGGAACTTGCGATAAGAAGACTTATACAGAAGTGATTCCTAAGAAAGCTCATTCATATGGCAATTGGGTAATTGAAAAGGAAGCTACAGAGACTGAAACAGGTCTTAAGAGACATACATGTACTGTTTGTGGTGCAGATGAGACAGATATTATTCCTAAGAAGGGTTCAACAGAAACACCAGATGTACCATCAGGAGATTCTTATACAAAAGACTTCAGCAATGGCTTAACAAGTGACTTCTTTACAATAACAGGTAGTACATCAACAAGTAAGGGATCTGTAACATATAACGGACTTACTCTTACAACCTGCCTTAAGATGGAAAGTAAGACTAATATTACATTTAAAGCATCATCTAAAGGAAAGCTTACACTTGTATTTAAAGAGGCAAGCAAAAATGTAGCAGTAAATGGTACAGAGTATACAACTGATACAAATGGTATTGTAACAGTTGATGTTGCAGCTGGTAATGTAACAGTAACAAAGGTAGACCCAATCAATCTCTTCTATATGGTATACACACCAGATGGAACAACAGAAGAGACACATACACATAACTATGTCTCAAAAGTAACAAAAGAAGCAACATGTACAGAGGCAGGAGTGCTTACATATACATGTACATCTACAATAGGAACATGTGACAAGAAGACATACACAGAAGCAATCCCGGCAACTGGACATAAGTTCAGCACAGAGTGGACAATTGATGTAGCTCCAACAGATACAACACCAGGAAGCAAGAGCCATCATTGTACAGTATGTGATGCTAAGACAGATGTAACAGAGATTCCAGCAACAGGAACACCAGAAGAGCCATTAGCAATAAGTGTTACAATGGCAGAAACAGATAATGATATAACATTTACAGCTGAAGCTACAGGTGGAAAAGAAGGATATACATATAAGTTTATCGTGTATAACAGAACAACAAAGACATGGGGACTTATACAGAACTTCAGTAGTGATAATACATGTACATGGACAAGAGGAAGCGCTGGAGACAGAGAGTTTTATGTAGATGTAAAAGATGCAGAAGGAAAAGTAGTAAGAAGTGAGATGCTTAATGTTAAGATGAAAGCAGTAGCTACACTTACAGGAGAGACATCAGTAGAAGCTGGAGGAAAGCTTACACTTAAGGCACAGACAAATGTTGGAGCAGGTTGTACATATAAGTTTATAATCTTTAATCCAGCAACAAATCAGTGGTTCAAGTTACAGGATTTCAGTGCAAATAATACAATAACATGGACAGCAGGAAACGATGGAACAAGAGTATTCTATGTAGATGTAAAAGATGCATATGGAAATGTAACAAGAAGTGAAGCATTTAATGTTACAGTTGGAACCGGAAAAACAGATAAGCTTTCAGTAAAGACAACAGTAAGTGCTAACACAACAAAGGTTGGAGATAAGGTAACATTTACAGCAGAAGGAATTGGAGGAGAGTCAGGTTACACATATAAGATGGTTGTATATAATAGAACAACAAAGACATGGGGACTTGTACAGAACTTCAATAGCAACAATACAATAACATGGACAGCAGGAACAACAGGAGATAGAGATTTCTATATTGATGTAAGAGATGCAGCTGGAAATGTAACAAGAAGTGCAGTAATGAATGTTAAAACAAAGTAATTAAATGCTTTAATTGGCACACGGGCAGTAATTGCCCGTGTGTTTTTATTTATATTGAAAATGGAATGGGAATAAAAAGCATAGTTATTGATAATAATTGAGATTGTGTATATAATAGACTTTTGAAAGATTATTTATAATATGAGAGGAGTTTATTATGCCAAGGATAAGTGTTATAACGCCTGTCTATAAAGTTGAGAAATATTTGAGAAAATGTATAGACAGTATACTTAAACAGACATTTAAAGATTTTGAACTGATTATTGTTGATGACGGATCTCCTGATTCGTGTGGAAATATAGCAGATGAATATTTAACCAAAGATTCAAGGGTAAAAGTTATACATAAAGAAAATGGTGGAGCTCCAAGTGCCAGAAATAAAGGAATTGAGATAGCTACTGGAGAATGGTTTTATTTTCCAGATTCTGATGATTGGTTGGAACCAGATTATTTGGAAAAGTTATATAATGTTGCAGTTAAAACAGATGCTCAGATGATAATTTCTGGATATACAATGGAGTATTTTGAGAATGGAACAAGTCATAGTTACAGTGTGTCAACTCCTGAATATAATTATAAAACACAGAGCGTTGTAAGAAATAATCTACATAATTATTTTGATAATATGATGATAGCCGTGCCATGGAATAAGTTATATAAAGCAGATTATATAATAAGCAATAATATTCGTTTTCCAGAATTGAAGTGGGATGATTTACATTTTAATATGGAAGTGATTATGGATATCGAAAGAGTAGCAGTATGCAGTAGTGCAGGGTATCATTTCTTTAGGTCTAGAGCAGGTTCAGAAACAACAACGGTTTTTGATAGCATGTTATATCAGAAAAGAAAAGAACAATTTGAACATATTTTAAAGGTTTATCGTCATTGGAATGTTAATAGTGATGAGATTTTAAAGATAATATATGGATATTATGCTTCACGATTGGTTCAGTGCGTGCAGGAGATTGCTATAAGCAATAATAGCAAAGAAGATAAGAAGAAAATGATTTCAAATATTTTGAACGATAAACTTAGTTATAAAGCAATTAGAAAAGGAAAGATAAAATCTAAGATATTGTCAATTGCAGTAATTCCAATGAAAATTAAGAGTGTCACTTTGTGTATATATATGGGCAGGCTTATTGGTTTTGTAAAGATTAATATGGCATCATTGTTTTATAAAATAAAATCAAAATCAGTTAATAAAGCAAAGGTCATTAATTAATAGAATAATAGTATGGAGTGACAATAATGATAAAATCTTTAGTAAAAGATATATTAGATGATGTTCAGACAATTTCATATAAGGATTTGGAAGGAAGACTGAAAAAATATGATGAAGTATCATTTGATATATTTGATACATTAATTAAAAGAAATGTTCCTAAACCAATCGATGTTTTTCAACTTATGGAAGAATGTCTTGGATATAATGATTTCTGTAAGAATAGAGTTAGAGCAGAAATTGAAGCCAGAAAATTATCTGGAGAAGTAACTCTTAAAGATATATATACTGTAATGACATCTTATGATGATGATATCAAAGATATTCTTATGGCAGCAGAAATTGAATATGAAAGTAATTTATGTGTTGTTAATAAAGATATGATTGATATCTATAATAGTATAGTGAAAAATAAACGTGTAT
>ERZ1035041.189-NODE-189-length-35573-cov-15.298440_pt1 | contig 35573 bp, 35 predicted proteins | sample MGYA00520684_ERZ1035041 | MGnify/ENA primary metagenome ERZ1035041 (study PRJEB33766, sample SAMN09781699) | gut metagenome | biome: gut microbiome | host: Homo sapiens | place: Madagascar | study: EMG produced TPA metagenomics assembly of the PRJNA485056 data... | reverse complement strand
AAACGGGTCTGGAAAAGACCCGCACCGGCTTCTGGGGCAGTATTATGAACACCCTGACCGGCAGCGTCATCGACGATGAGATGTACGATGATCTGGAGGAGCAGCTGATCCTTGCCGACGTAGGCGGCGAGGTGGCGGTGCATCTGGTGGATAAACTCCGCGACCGTGTGCGCGACAAGGGGCTCAAGACCGGCGAGCAGGCCGCAGATGCCCTGCGCGACATCATTGCCGAGGAGATGACCCCGGAGGCCGAGATGGCGTTGGACGGTAAGCCCGCCGTCATTCTGGTCATCGGCGTCAACGGCGTGGGCAAGACCACCAGCATTGCAAAGCTGGCCGATTACTACACCCGGCAGGGCAAGCGGGTCATGCTGGCCGCCGGTGATACCTTCCGTGCCGCTGCCAGCGAGCAGCTGGAGATCTGGGCAAGCCGTGCCGGTGTGCCCATCGTCAGCGCGGGCGAAGGCGCAGACCCCGCAGCCGTCATCTTTGATACGGTCAAGTCTGCTACCGCACGCGGCTATGATATGGTCATTGCGGACACCGCAGGCCGTCTGCACAACAAATCAAACCTGATGGCAGAGCTTTCCAAGATCAGCCGCAGCGTCAAAAAGGCCAGCCCCGAAGCCAGCCTTGAGACCCTGCTGGTGCTGGATGCCATCACCGGGCAGAACGCCATCAGTCAGGCCAAGGAGTTCTGCAAGGCTGCCGATGCCACCGGCATCATCCTGACCAAGCTGGACGGCACCGCCAAGGGCGGCTGCGTTGTGGCGGTCAAGCAGCGTCTGGGCCTGCCGGTGCGCTTTATCGGCGTGGGCGAGGGCATCGACGACCTGCTGCCCTTCACCCCGGAGGGCTTTGTGGAAGAGCTGCTCCCCCGGGAATGGAAGCATTAAGGGGGAGCGGAAAATGAAAATTTGTGCAGCCACCGGCAACGCCGGAAAGCTCCGCGAACTGCGCCGCATTCTGGAAGCGCAGGGGCATGAGGTGGTCAGCCAGAAAGAACTGGGCATCACCATCGAGCCGGAAGAGACCGGCACTACCTTTGCCGAGAACGCCCTCATCAAGGCCGAGACCATCTGCAAGGCCAGCGGCCTGCCTACCATCGCCGATGACTCCGGCCTGTGTGTGGACGCGCTGGACGGCGCACCCGGCGTGTACAGCGCCCGCTACTGCGGACACCACGGCGACGATGAAGCCAACAACGATAAGCTTCTGGCTGCCATGCAGGCGGTGCCTGCCGGGCAGCGGGGGGCAAAGTTCGTCTCGGCGGTATGCTTCATCCTGCCGGACGGTCGGCACCTGACCTGCATGGGCGAATGCCCGGGCAGCATTGCCTTTACACGGCTGTGCGGCGACTACGGTTTTGGCTACGACCCGCTGTTCATCCCCGCTGACTGCGGCGTGGGTAAAACGGACAAGCGCCCCAACACCGAGAACCGCAGCTACGCCCAGCTGACCCCGGACGAAAAGGACGCCATCAGCCACCGCGGCAATGCGCTGGCAGCGCTGGAAAAGCAGCTGCCCAGCTTTCTGGGGGAGTGAAATGAAACTGACTGCGTCAGTTTCATTTCACAGACAAAAAATAAGTTCTATTGAAAATAAAGGAGAAAAACTATGCTGACTAGCAAACAGCGCGCCATTCTGCGCGGCAAGGCAAATACCATGGATCCCGTTTACATCGTGGGTAAGGGCGAGATCGACGAGACTTTGATCCAGGGCGTCAAGGACTGTCTGGATGCCCGGGAGCTGATCAAGCTCAAGGTGCTGGAAAACAGCATGTACAACGCCCGCGAGGCCGCTACTAAGCTGGCCGAGGCTACCGGTGCAGACTGCGTGCAGGTCATTGGTTCCAAGTTTGTGCTGTATCTGCAGAAGAAAAAGGACAGCGCCTACGCTGCCCTGCTGAAGTAAGATGAAGATCCTTCTCTATGGCGGCAGCTTTGACCCGCCCCATAACGGCCATCTGAACAACCTGCGTGCAGCGGCAGACCGCGTGCACCCGGATAAGATCGTGGTGATGCCGGCAGGCACTTCCCCCTTTAAGCAGGGGACGAACGCCTCCGGTGCGCTGCGGCTGGAAATGTGCCGGTGCTTTGCGGCACTGGCGCAGGAGCCCGGGATGCCGCCGCTGGAAGTAAGCGGCTGGGAGGTGGCGCAGGCCGCAGCGGGCAGCCGCAATTATACCGTGCTCACGCTGGAAATGCTGGCAAGGGAGAACCCGGGCGCTGTGCTGTACCTTGCCATTGGCAGCGATATGCTGCTCAGTTTTGAGGGCTGGCACCGCTGGCAGGATATCCTGCGCATTGCGCGGGTGGTGGTCACCAGCCGGGATATCGGGGATGCCCCGGCGCTGCACGCAAAGGCAAAGCAGCTGGACCCGTCGGGCGGACGCATCCTGTTTGCCCCGGTGCAGGCGCTGCCCATGTCCAGCAGCCAGCTGCGGGCCCGGCTTGCCAACGGAGAAGAGTGCAAAGCCGAACTGCCGGAGGAAGTGCGCAGCGTTATCCGGCGGGAGGGACTATACCGGAACACAGAAGGAAGTAGCAGATAAATGGATCTGAAACAGGCAAAGGAGCTTGTGCGCGGCCGCTTGAGCGATAAGCGCTACGAGCATACCATCAACGTGAAAAAAATGGCCGTCAAGCTGGCCAAGCACTACGGCGCCGACCCGGAGCAGGCCGCACTGGCTGCGCTTTTGCACGATGCAGCCAAAGAACTGCCCAAGGATGAGATGCGCGCTATCATGCAGGCGCACCCGGAATACGCGCAGGGCGGCGAAGCACGCCCCACGCCGGTGTGGCACGGCATCTGTGCCGCCATTCTGGCGCGTACCGAGTGGGGCGTTACGGACGAAGCTGTGCTCAGCGCCATCGCCTGCCATACCGCAGGCAAGGCGGGCATGACCCAGCTGGACAAGATCCTGTATCTGGCCGATATGACCAGTGCCGAGCGGGACTGGCCCGGGGTGGAAAAGCTGCGCAAGCTGGAAATGAAAGACTTGGACGCGGCCATGCTGGCGGCGCTCAAGCAGACCAACGGCTTTGTGCTGTCCGAGGGCAAGCCCCTTGACCCCGAGAGCAAGGCTGCCTACGAGGATATCTTAGCGCACAGCGGGCAGAATGAAGGGTGAAAAGCCGGACGCCGGTTAAAAATGGTTCCGGCCATCCCCGGATAAAACAATTGCAGATTTTGCCGTACCATGCTATACTGAAGGATATGACAGGTCTGCAAGTAAAAAAACTCTGCAGAGCAGTGAAAAGCTGGAGGATACAAAAAGCATGAGCCAGACGCCACGCCATATCAATACAGACCGCTCACTCAGCCGCCCGGATCAGGCGGCGCGCGCCCCGCAGGCTGCCCCGGAGCAGAACACCCGCAGCACCGCCGGGGCGCAGCACGCCGCCCCGCCCCGCCGCCCGGCACAGCCCGACATGGGCGGGGATAATGCACCGCGCCGCCGCAAAAAGAAGAAAAAGACCCCGCTGTGGCTGCCCTTTGCCATCGTGATGGGGGTGATCGCCGTGATCTCCGGTGTGGTGGTGTACGGTGTGAGCCTTGTGAACAAGGTGGAGGACAGCATCCGCCCGGCAGAAAGCGCGCCCTCCATCGTGCAGGAGATCCAGACCGCCGAGGAATACAAGGGCGATGTGGTCAACATTCTGGTCTGCGGCATCGACTTTGAAGAGGGGCGCAATTACAGCGACAGCAGCTCCAACGACGGCATGACGGATATGATCCTGTACTGCCAGTTCGATATCAAGGGCGGTGCGCTGCGGATGCTGCAGATCCCCCGTAATACGCTGGTGACCACCCAAAACCGCAAGCTTACCCTTTCCAACGGCAAGACCTATGCCGTTTCCAACTACCAGATCAACTCGGTGGCGCTTTCCAACGGCGGCAGCATTGCCGCGCTGGCAGATGTCATCTACGATCAGTACCACCTGCCCATCGACTACTATGTCACCATTGATATGCAGGCACTGGTGGAAATGGTGGATAACTTCGGCGGCATCGAGGTGTATATCCCCCGGGATATGTCCTACGGCGGCAGTAAGCTGCTGAAGGGCTACCGCAATCTGGACGGTGCTTCGGCAGAGTTCTTTGTGCGCTGCCGCCACGGCAACGGCTACGCAAACTCTGATATCGACCGCCTGAATATGCAGCGCTACTTCTACGCAGGTCTGTTCAAGCGCGCCCGGTCTATGGGCATTACCGATATCCTGAACCAGCTGCCGCTGGTGTTCAAGAACTATATCCACACGGATATGGATATCACCACCATTGCAAAGCTGCTGGCATCCTTCCTGAAAATCGACAGCTCCAATATCATTCTGGCGCAGACGCCGGTGTTCATGGGCGTGCCCAACGTAGGCAAGACCGACTCCTTTGCCGGCTACTCCTGCGTGGTGCCGGATGCAGGCTCCATCGCAAACCTGCTCAACCAGTATTTCTGCACCTACACCGGCCCGGTGGAGGTAAGCGAGCTGCACATGGTCACCGACCAGTGGCCCCACGGCAGCGCATCCACCGATGCCAACGTGCAGTATATGGGACGCATCGATAAGGAATCCGACGACGCCATCCTCAGCGGCGATACCGACCTTTCCGGCGCTGTGACCACCGATGGTCAGGCAGCGGGCACCGGACAGTAACAACAGAAAACAACGCCCTGCACATGGTGTGCAGGGATGTTCCGACAGAAGGGAGAAACACATGGATAATTTCAACGACAGCAAGGCGCTTGCCATTGAGATCGCCAAGATTTTGGACAAGAAGAAGGCACAGGACGTGCGGGTGCTCAAGGTGGAAAGCCTGACCGTCCTGACCGATTACTTCGTCATCGCCTCCGGTACCTCCACCACGCAGGTGGCATCTCTGGCCGACGAGGTGGAGTACGAGCTTTCGCAGAAGGGTCTGGAGCCTTACAGCACCGAGGGTCACGACACCAAGAACTGGGTGCTGCTGGATTACTCCAACGTCATCGTGCACGTCTTTGTGCCCAACAGCCGCGCTTACTATGATCTGGAGCACCTGTGGGCAGACGGCGAGCCGGTGGACATCTCGGAGTACCTGACCCCGGATAGCAGCATTGAATAATTAAGGCAAAAAGGTTTGCTTCTGGCAGAATCCGCTCCGTTATTGCGGCGCAATAGGGAAAGTTGGCAGAAAAGCTCCCCCCTCGGGGGAGCTGGCAGGGCGAATGCCCTGACTGAGAGGGTTTGTACCGGAAGTACCTTAAAAGCATACGCCCCTAAGCAACGGTATTTTGGTTAAAGTCTGGAGCTGATTACAAACATGAAGTATGATTACAAGGCTGTTGAAGCCAAGTGGCAGAAGGTGTGGGAGGACGAAAAGACCTTCCATGCTGAGATCGACCACAAAAAACCCAAGTTCTATGCCCTTGTGGAGTTCCCGTATCCCTCGGGTGCGGGCCTGCACGTCGGTCATCCCCGCAGCTACACCGCGCTGGACGTGGTAAGCCGTAAGCGCCGTAAAAACGGCTACAACGTGCTGTACCCCATGGGCTGGGATGCCTTCGGTCTGCCCACCGAGAACTTCGCCATGAAGAACCACATCCACCCGGCTATCGTTACCAAGAGCAATGTGGATCATTTCCGCAGCCAGCTCAAGGCGCTGGGTTTCTCTTTTGACTGGGATCGTGAGATCAACACCACCGACCCCGAGTACTACAAGTGGACCCAGTGGATCTTCCTGCAGCTGTACAAGCATGGTCTGGCCTACAAGAAGGAAATGAACGTCAACTGGTGCACCGGCTGCAAGTGCGTGCTGGCAAACGAGGAAGTTGTCAACGGCGTGTGCGAGCGCTGCGGCAGCGAGGTTGTGCACCGCGTCAAGAGCCAGTGGATGCTCAAGATCACCGCTTATGCCGATAAGCTGATCGACGGTCTGGACGGTTTGGATTACATCGAGCGCGTGGCTACCCAGCAGAAGAACTGGATCGGCCGCAGCCACGGCGCTGAGGTGAACTTCGGCACCACCGCCGGTGACACCCTGACCGTGTACACCACCCGCTGCGATACCCTGTTCGGCGCTACCTACATGGTCATCTCCCCGGAGCACGCTCTGCTCAAGGCATGGCTGGAAAAGGGTATCATCAAGAATGCCGATGCCGTCAAGGCTTATCAGGCAGAGGCTGCCCGCAAGAGCGACTTTGAGCGCAGCGAGCTGAACAAGGAAAAGACCGGCGTGCAGCTGGACGGCGTAATGGGCATCAACCCGGTCAACGAGACCGAGATCCCCATCTTCATCTCCGACTACGTTCTGTCCACCTACGGCACCGGTGCCATCATGGCCGTGCCTGCCCACGATACCCGCGACTGGGAATTCGCCAAGAAGTTCGGCCTGCCCATCATCGAGGTGGTCAAGGGCGACACCCCGTCCAATCTGGACGAAGCTGCCTTTACCGATGTTGCCACCGGCACGCTGGTCAACTCCGGTTTCCTGAACGGTCTGTCTGTGGCAGATGCCCAGAAGAAGATGATCACTTGGCTGGAAGAGAATGGCAAGGGACGTGATAAGGTCAACTACAAGCTGCGCGACTGGGTGTTCAGCCGTCAGCGTTACTGGGGCGAGCCCATCCCCATGGTGCACTGCGACAAGTGCGGCTGGCAGCCCCTGCCCGAGAGCAGCCTGCCGCTGACTTTGCCGGATATCACCGACTTTGAGCCGGGCCCGGACGGCGAGTCCCCGCTGGCACGCCACAAGGACTGGGTCAAGACCACCTGTCCCTGCTGCGGCGGCCCTGCTACCCGCGAGACTGACACCATGCCCCAGTGGGCTGGTTCCTCCTGGTACTTCCTGCGCTACATGGACCCTCACTGCAAGGATGCTCTGGCCTCCAAGGAAGCACTGGAATACTGGTCTCCGGTGGACTGGTACAACGGCGGCATGGAGCACACCACCCTGCACCTGCTGTACAGCCGCTTCTGGCATAAGTTCCTGTACGATATCGGTGTGGTGCCCACGGCAGAGCCTTACCAGAAGCGCACTGCCCACGGCATGATCCTTGGCCTGAACCCCCACAGCTTTGTCAACCTGCCCGCTGAGGAGCAGGAGAAGCTGCTGAAGGAGTACGGCAGCCAGAAGGCCGCCGAGAAGGCACTGGAAGAGAAGTACGGCGAGATGGCACGCCATCCCATCGTGAAGATGTCCAAGAGCCTTGGCAACGTCATCAACCCCGACGAGGTGGTGGACCAGTACGGTGCCGACACCATGCGTCTGTACGAGATGTTCATGGGCGATTTTGAGCAGGCTGCACCGTGGCAGACCTCTGCCATTGCAGGCTGCAACCGCTTCCTCGACCGCGTGTGGGCACTGAGCGACAAGCTGGTGGAGGGCGAGGGCTACCGCCCCGCCATGGAGACCCTGATGCACCAGACCATCAAGAAGGTCAGCGCAGATATCGAGAGCCTGAAGATGAACACCGCCATTGCCCAGCTGATGACGCTGGTCAACGCCCTGTACGACAACGGCGGCGCGACCAAGGCCGAGTTTGAGACGCTGGTGCAGCTGCTGAATCCCTTCGCTCCCCACATGACCGAGGAGCTGTGGGAGAAGCTGGGTCACAGCCACGACGAGCAGCTGGCCTACTATCCGTGGCCTGCCTACGAGGAAGCCAAGTGCGTGGAGGCTGCTGTGGAGATCGCCGTGCAGGTGAACGGCAAGGTGAAGGCACGCCTGAAGGTGCCCGCAGACATCACCGCCGAGGACGCCATTGCCGCCGCCAAGGCAGACCCCGCTGTGGCTGCCGCGCTGGAGGGCAAGCAGCTGGTCAAGGAGATCTACGTCAAGGGCCGTCTGGTCAATCTGGCTGCCAAGGGCTGAGAACTGCTGCTCCGCTGAATAAGCGTGAACATATCATCACCCGCAGAGGCGGACTTGGCGCAGGAAACACCCGGCAGCGTCTGTTCAAAAATCTTTCAAAAGTTTTGAGCAAAAACTTTCAAAAAAAGGTTGACGAACCGGATAAAATGCGCTATACTGTCTACTGTTAGTTACCATGTAACAACGAAATTCCTGCCTCACGGTCCAAGGGAGGGAATAAGATGTCGGAAATTCGTGTTAAAGAGGGCGAGTCGCTGGAAAGCGCACTGCGTCGCTTCAAGCGCAGCACTGCTCGCAGCGGTGTGCTCGCAGAGGTTCGTAAGCGCGAGGCTTACGAGAAGCCGTCTGTTAAGCGCAAGAAGAAGTCCGAAGCAGCCCGCAAGCGCAAGTTCAAGTAATTGATTGCTTGGAATCGCACGTTGCTTTAGATTTTAAACGCGTTGCTAACGCCGATGTAGGGGAGCCTGTTTATGCAGGTTCCCCTATTTTCATTTATAAACAAGATAAATCGGGTGAAAGTATGAGTGATACAGATAGAATAGTTGGTGTTGAAAGTGACGATGAGAAACGTAGAAAAAATGAAGAGTGGCTGGCGCGATACAGGGAAAGACGAGAAAGAACGGAAACGCTGTTGAAAAAAGCGCGAGAAAATCCACGAGTTCTGACACCAGAAATTGAAGCAGAAGTTGATGCAAAAGTTAAAGAAAAAGTCGGAACAAAGCGATATCTAGGATACTGTCACGATTATTGGGGCTGCAAGAAATATATTCTTCTGGTTGAATATGGCATCGATTGGAAGTCGCCACAAGAACTTAACCCGGATTGTTTCTATGATTGAGGACAAAAAGGAGAATCTTATGCTGATTACCCCTGAATATGTTTTCAAAAATGTTACCCATATCACGCCGGAATGGCTTGCTGCCAAGGGTATCACGGCTCTGGTGCTGGATATCGACAACACCCTGACCGCAGACCGCAGTCAGGAACTGCCGGAGGAGGTGGCCACGTGGCTTGCCGCCATGCGCAAGGCCGGGGTAAAGCTGACCATCGTCTCCAACGGTGCGGAAAAGCGGGTGCGCCCCTTTGCCGAAAAGCTGGGACTTGCCTACTTGTACCGCGCCGCCAAACCCCTGCCCTTTGCGCTGATGGTGGCACAGCACCGCATGGGCGTGAAGCACCGCCAGATGGCGATGGTGGGCGACCAGCTTTACGCCGACCGTATGGTGGCTGCGCTGTACGGCATCCCCGGGCTGATGGTCATCCCCCGCGGGCCGGATTTGGGTGCGCAGGTCATCCTCAAGCGCAAGTGGGAAAAGAAACACTGGCAGAAGTACTACGACCGGGGAGGTAAGACCCTGTGAGCGAAGCTTGGAAGATTCGGTTCGGCACCGCAGGCACCAGCGACAGCTTTGCCGCCCAAGGCTACAAAAGCAGTCTGGATGTGCCGGAGTACACCGCCAAAATGGGGCTGAATGCCTTTGAGTACCAGTGCGGGCGTGGGGTGCGTCTGGGGCTGGATAAGGCCGCCCGCATGGCTGCCCTTGCCGCGGAGCGGGACATCCTGTTCAGCGTCCACGCACCTTATTATATCAGTATGTCCAGTTTAGAGGAGGACAAGCGGCTGAACAGCATCCAGTACCTGCTGCAAAGCGCGGCGGTGTGCCGGGCGCTGGGCGGCAGACGCATTATCTTCCACTCCGGCAGCTGCGGCAAACAGAGCCGGGAAGCCGCGCTGGAAAAGGCACTGGATACCATGCGCCGCGCCGTGGCTGCGCTGGACGAGGCAGGCTTTGGAGATATGACCCTGTGCCCGGAGACCATGGGCAAGGTGGGGCAGCTGGGCACGCTGGACGAGGTGCTGACGCTGTGCGGCGTGGACAGCCGCATCACCCCCTGCATCGACTTCGGTCATCTGAACGCCCGCACGCTGGGCGGCATCCAGACCAAGGCGGACTATGCCGCCATTCTGGACCGCATGGCTGAGGTGCTGGGCGATGACCGCGCCCGGCAGTTCCATGTGCATTTTTCCCGCATCGAGTACTCAGCGGGCGGCGAAAAGCGCCACTGGACCTTTGCCGATACCCAGTTTGGCCCGGAGCCTCAGCCCCTGATGGAGTTGCTGGCAGAGCGGAAGCTTGCGCCGGTAGTCATCTGTGAGAGTGCGGGCACACAGGCCGAGGACGCGCAGGCGATGCAGCAAATGTACCGCGCAGCGCGGAATGTGTAAAAAATTTTGTGTTTTTATCGTCTTTTTTGCCCAAACCCCTTGCCAAACAGGGGCAGATTGGGTAAAATAAATAGAGATATGCGTTAAGCATCTGAGATTAAATTTATGGAGGAATTCCTATGATTTCTGCAGGCGAGTTTCGCAATGGCGTGACCTTTGAGCAGGACGGCCAGGTTCTTCAGGTCGTTGAGTTCCAGCACGTCAAGCCCGGCAAGGGCGCTGCCTTTGTCCGTACCAAGACCAAGAACGTCATCACCGGCTCTGTGGTCGAGACCAGCTACAACCCCACCGCAAAGTTCCCGCAGGCTTTCATCGAGCGTAAGGACGTGACTTACAGCTACGAGGATGGCGACCTGTACCACTTCATGGACAACGAGACCTACGATGACATCCCCGTCAACGCAGCCGATGTGCCCGATAACTTCAAGTTCTGCAAGGAGAACGAGCTGTGCAAGCTGCTGAGCTACAAGGGCAAGGTGTTCAGCGTCGAGATCCCCAACTTCATCGAGCTGGAAGTCACCCAGACCGAGCCGGGTGTCAAGGGCAACACTGCTACCAACACCCTGAAGCCCGCTACCGTTGAGACCGGCGCCGAGATCCGTGTGCCTCTGTTCATCAACGAGGGCGATCACATCCGCATCGATACCCGCACCGGCGAGTATATGGAGCGCGTCTGATTATTTGTCGCATACCGGGCAGCGGGCAACCGTTTGCCCGGTTTTTTGTATGATAAGTTAGGAGGGCATTTCAGATGGAACTGAACAAGAAAGCAGCCTACCTGCAGGGCTTAGTGGACGGTCTGGGCGTGGATGAAAGCACCAAAGAGGGCAAGATCATCAAGGCCATGGCCGCGCTGCTGGGCGAGATGGCCGATGCCATTGCCGCCATGGACGAGGATCTGACCCAAGCCTACGACCAGATCAACGATCTGAGCGAGGAGCTGGAGGATCTGGAAGCCGACCTGTACGAGGACGAGGATGCCGAGGACGAGGAGGACGACGCAGCCGACGAGGATGAGGATGCGGGAGATGACGACATCGCCAGCGAGCCCTTCTATGAGGTAGCCTGCCCCGCCTGCGGCGAGACCGTCTACGTCAGTGAGGATGATCTGGATGCAGGCGAAGCCAACTGCGCCCACTGCGGTGTGACCTTTGAGGTCGCACTGGAAGGCGACGAGGACGAAGCCAAGGACGCCCCCGTGCAGTACGAAGTGACCTGCCCCGCCTGCGGAAAGACCGCCGTATTTGAGGAGGACGAGCTGCTGGACGGCGCACCCAAGTGCCCCAACTGCGGCGAGCCGCTGGACTTTGAGGTGACCGAGGAGTAAATGCTTCTCTTGTGAAAACGGGATCCAGAAAATAGCGCTGTTTGCTGCTGATGCTGTTTTCCTTTACGACCCCACCGTGAAAAGGCAATTTTGGAAAATCCGCAGATTTTCCAAAATTGCAATCTAAAAAAGAAATTCCTATGAATATGGCCAAAGCGCACGCGAAGGCCATTTCCAATCGTCCCTGTAAAAGCGCAATGCCGGGCAGTCCGCAGACTGTCCGGCATTGTTCATTTTAACTTGTTTCAGCGGTTCTCGTTGGCCTTCTGCAGCCAGATGCCGCCAATGTCCAGCGCATTGTACAGGCCGTGCTTGGTGGTCTGACGCGCTACGCGCTCCTGCGGAGCCTTGGTGGTATCGGTAGAAAGCAGCATCAGGTGTACCTTGTCGGCTACCTGCTGCTCGCCCACCGGGGTGGTGGTCAGGATCTGCAGATACAGCACATAGGGATCGGTCATGCTGCCGTAATACAGCTCGTTGTCCTTGCGGACGAGGGGCTTGCCTTTATAAGTCAGTTTCGGTGTAAATGCCATCGTGAAAGCCTCCCTGTCGTTTGATTCATCTTAGTATAACACATCCTGCCTATGGGATGCAAGCGTTTGCGGCAGTGCTCTGTCAGTTTTGCACCAAAACAGCCCCGTACCGTGCAAAACCGGCAGTACATTTTTGGCAAATGGGGCTTGCCGTTGGGTGCAGTTATGCTATACTATAAATAGAACAGCCCGCATTCCGGGCCGGAAGTGAGGGAACGACAATGGCAGATTATCAGGAATACCGGCGGCGCATCCTGCACCGGCGCTGGCGCAGGGTGTTTATCATCGTTGCCCTTCTGGCGCTGGTGGCTCTGCTGAGCGCTATCGGCATTCTGTGGAAGGTGCTGCACCGGGAGCGCGTGGACACCGCCCTGAGCCAAAACACCATTCTGCGGCAGGTGACCACGGACAACACATGGAACACGGTCAGCTATCCGTTGGCGCGGCAGCTCCGGGTGCAGACGCTGGAGGACAGTACGGAAACCGCGCTGGACTTCCGCATGGCAGCGCTGCCGGCCACCGCACCGGTGGAAAAAAGCTGGTTTGCGCAAGCCAGTTTTGTGGGCGACAGCCTGACGCAGGGGTTACAGATCTACGATACCGGCTTGCCCGGGGCGCAGTTCTGCGCCTATAAAGGGGTAGGCCCCAACGCCTTTGTCAACGGAACCAGCTGCAAGCGGGTGGACGGCGTGGCAGAGATCCCGCTGGACGCTTTGACCGCGCAGCAGCCCAAGGCCGTCTATGTACTGCTGGGCAGCAACGTGCTGGGGCGGGACACCGATTACACCAGCTTTCTGACCTACTACCGTCTGATGCTGGATATGATCAGTCAGGCGCTGCCGGATGCAAAGATCTATGTGCAGTCTATCACGCCGGTACGGCCGGAGGTGAGCGCACAGGAAAACCACGCAGGACTGAACCGCGACCGCCTGTGCCGCATCAACAACGAGTTGGCTGCCATTGCACTGGAAAAGGACTGCTATTTCCTCAACCTGTGGGAGGTGCTGGCAGACGAAAACGGTGACCTGATCGAAAGCTATGCCCAGCCGGACGGCTACCACATCAAGCCGGAGGGCTACGCCGCATGGGTGGACTACCTTTGCAGCCACACAATGGAGTAAAAAAACACAAAAGGCTGCTGCACGGGGATTTGTGCAGCAGCCTTTCTTGCTGTGTGGGACGATTTGGAATGCCCTCCGCGTTGCTTTGGGCATCTTCAGCGGAAAAATTATTTTATATTTCGCGTTTGTCGCGCCCTGCGGGGCGCGACAAACGCATTTTCACAGTAGAAGCTGTTTCCGGTGGTACCTTTTTCCGTGAAAAAAGTGGTTCAGAAACGTCCGCAGACGTTTCTGAACCACGATCATAAAACTAAAATACCTTGATTTATGGTCAGAGCGAAGCGGAGACCATCAAAAACGTTTTGCTGCAAAAAGGGCTGAGAGCGCCAGCTCAGAACAGACCGGTGATCTTGCCGTCGGCATCCACATCGATGTTCACGGCGGCGGGCTTTTTGGGCAGGCCGGGCATGGTCATGATGTTGCCGCAGATCACTACCACGAAGCCTGCACCGGCGGCCAGACGCACCTCGCGCACCTCCATGGTAAAGCCGGTGGGTGCACCGGTCAGCTTGGCGTTGTCGCTGAAGCTGTACTGGGTCTTGGCAATGCAGACGGGCAGGTTGCCGTAGCCCATCTCGGTCAGCTCGGCCAACGTCTTGCTGGCGGCGGCGCTGAAGTTCACGCCGTCGGCGCGGTAGATCTTGGTGGCAATGGCGTTGATCTTGTCCTTCAGGGGCATCTCCAGCGGGTAGGTGTACTGGATGGGACGATCCTCCAGAATCTCCAGCACCTTCTCAGCCAGTGCCTTGCCGCCCTCGCCGCCCTTGGCGAACACCTCGCTCAGCACGCAGGGCACGCCCTGCTCGGCGCAGACCTGCTCCACATAGGCCTGTTCCTCGGCGGTATCGGTGGGGAAGGCGTTGATGGCCACCACCACCGGCAGACCGAAGCCGTTCTTCAGGTTGTCGATGTGGCGGATCAGATTGGAAGCACCGGCCTTGACGGCCTCGAGGTTGGGCTGGTTCAGATCGGCCTTGGCTACGCCGCCGTGGCTCTTGAGGGCGCGCACGGTAGCCACCAGCACACAGGCAGAGGGGGCAATACCGGCATAGCGGCACTTGATATCCAAGAACTTCTCCGCACCCAGATCCGCACCGAAGCCTGCTTCGGTGATGGTGTAGTCTGCCAGCGAAAGGCTGAGCTTGGTAGCCAGCACGCTGTTGCAGCCGTGGGCAATATTGGCAAAGGGACCGCCGTGGATGATGGCGGGGTTGTTTTCCAGCGTCTGCACAAGGTTCGGGTCCAGTGCGTCCTTCAGCAGGGCGGTCATGGCACCGGCTGCGCCGATCTCACCGGCAGTCACCGGCTTGCCATCGTAGGTGTAGGCGCACACGATGCGGGACAGCCGCTCTTTCAGGTCGGAGATGCTGGTGGCAAGGCAGAAGATAGCCATGACCTCACTGGCTACGGTGATATCAAAGCCGTCCTCGCGGGGGGTGCCGTTCACCTTGCCGCCCAGACCGTCCACGATGAACCGCAGCTGCCGGTCGTTCATGTCCATGCAGCGCTTCCAAGTGATGCGGCGGGGGTCGATATTCAGCGGGTTGCCCTGCTGGATGCTGTTGTCGATCATGGCAGCCAGCAGGTTGTTGGCGGTGCCAATGGCGTGCAGATCGCCGGTAAAGTGCAGGTTGATATCCTCCATGGGCACCACCTGTGCGTAGCCGCCGCCGGCAGCGCCGCCCTTTACGCCGAACACGGGGCCAAGGCTGGGCTCGCGCAGGCAGAGCATGGTCTTTTTGCCCAGTGCGTTCATGGCATCGGCCAGACCTACGCTGGTGGTGGTTTTGCCCTCACCAGCAGGGGTGGGGCTGATGGCGGTGACAAGGATCAGCTTGCCCTGCTTTTTGGCGTTGTGGATCAGCCGGTGGTCGATCTTGGCCTTGTAGCGGCCATAGGGGATCACACTCTCGTCCTCCAGACCCAGCTGGGCTGCGATCTGGGTAATAGGCTTCATTTTAGCTTCCTGCGCGATCTCGATATCGGTCTTCATACAGACATCCTCCTTGATAGCAAAAAAGGACAGCTTTGCACAGCAATTGCGCAAGGCTGCCCAGACGGTCGGCATTGACATCCCATGCATCCCTGCACTGTGGTGCTCCACAAGGTTCCGTCAGCAGGGATGCGGTCTATGCTGTAAAGATAGCACACCACCGGGGTGTTTGTCAAGGAGGTACAGTTACAAAAATCACCCATAAATGCAGAAAATTTTTGCGTTATCCAAGGGTTTGTGCTATACTTATTCTGGGTTATTATGAAAACAACGACAGAAAGCAGGAAATCCGTTTATGCTGCAAAACCCTCAGTTACATTATCTGGACAACGCGGCCACCACCATCGTAGCGCCGGAGGTGGCGGACGTCATCGACAAGGCCATGCGGGAGCACTGGGCAAACCCTTCCAGCCTGTACGGCCCGGGCGCGCGCAGTGAAGAAGCCCTGAACGCCGCCCGCGCCGCCGTGGCGCGCACGCTGGGCTGCAAAAGCCGGGAGCTGTACTTTACCTCCTGCGGCAGCGAGAGCAATAATCTGGCGCTGCTGGGTGCGGTACAGACCCGCACCTTCGGCAAGGGCATCGTGGTGTCCGGCTTCGAGCACCCCAGTGTGCAGCGGCCGCTGGAGCGGCTGGCAAAGCAGGGCTACAACGTTACCGTGGTAGCCCCCCGGGCAGACGGCACGCTGGACATTGCCGCCATGCTGGAGCGGGTGGACAAAAACACCGTCCTTGTGGCCTGCATGATGGTGAACAACGAGATCGGCACCCGCAACGATGTGGAGCGCCTTGCCGCCGAGGTAAAGCGCCGCAACAGCCGCACCATCGTCCATGTGGACGCAGTGCAGGCGTGGATGCGTGTGCCCATCAAGCTGGACAACATCGATACGCTCTCGGTGAGCGGCCACAAGATCCATGCCCCCAAGGGCATTGGTGCGCTCTACCTTTCCGACCGGCTGGTGCAGGCCTTCCAGCCGCCCTATCTGGGCGGCGAACAGGAGCGGCAGATGCGCCCCGGCACCGAAAACCTGCCCTACGCCATGGGTCTGGCCGCAGCGGCCACCCGTCTGGCAAAGACCATGAAGAGCCGGGACAATGCCATGCGTGCGCTGAACCGGCAGCTGCGGGAGGGGCTGAAGGCCTTCCCGGAGGTAGTCATCAACAGCCCGGAGAACGCTGTGCCCGAGGTGCTGAACTTCAGCGAGATGTGCATCAAGAGCGAGACCATGCTGGCTTTTCTGGCCGAGGAGCAGATCTACGTCTCCTCGGCCAGTGCCTGCGGGCGCGGTCAGCCCAGCCACACGCTGGCAGCCATGGGGCGCGACCCGCTTGCCATCGATACCGCCATCCGGGTGTCCTTCTGCGCCGACAACACCCCGGAGGATGTGGATGCCTTCCTCAACCGCTTCGAGGACGGCATGAAGCATTTGCAGAAGATCAGAAAGTAAAAACTGAAGCCGTTCTATGGGAAGATGCAGTTTGCCTGCGCGACCCCAATGCGTGAAAGGGTGAATGGAAAATGACCGCAGTCATTTTCCATTCACAGATAAAAATAATTCATCCGCTGAATATGGCCAGAGCGAAAGCGGAGGCCATTATAAATCCCACATCAGGAGATGCAACATTTATGAAGGAAATTATTATGGGCTATCAGGGCGAGATGTCCCTGAAAGGCCTCAACCGCAACCAGTTTGAAGCAGCCATGATGAAGATCCTGCGCTACCGTCTCAAGACGGTGGGCAAGTTCAAGGTGTACTGCACCCAGTCCACCTTTTATATGGAGCCCGAGGAAGAGGACGTGGATATGGATCTGGCCTTTGAGCGGGTCAGCAAGGTGTTCGGCCTTGCCGCGCTCAGCCGCGCCGTGGTGTGCGAAAAGGATTTTGATACCATTTGCCAGACCGCCGAGGACTATCTGGGCAGCGCGCTGTACGGCATCCGCACCTTTAAGGTGGAAGCCCGCCGCGCTGATAAGACCTACCCCATGACAAGCCCGGAGCTGATGCGGGAGTTGGGTGCCTATCTGCTGGGCAAGCACAACTACCTGAAGGTGGATGTGCATAACCCGCAGTTCAAGGTCATCGTGGAGATTCGCGATTACGGTGCGTATATTCATGGCCCGAAAATACCGGGCGAGGGCGGTCTGCCCGTGGGTACCAGCGGTCGTGCCCTGAATATGCTCTCCGGCGGTATCGACAGCCCGGTGGCGGCCTATCGTATGGCAAAGCGCGGTCTGGCACTGGATCACATCCATTTTGCGTCCCCTCCGTATACTTCCGAGCGTGCAAAACTGAAGGTAAAGGCTCTGGCGCAGCTTATTACCGTATATACCGGCAGCGCCAACCTGTTCGTGGTACCTTACACCAAACCGCAGGAATACATCCGGGATAATGCCCCGGATGTGCTGTTTACGGTGCTGATGCGCCGCAGCATGATGCGCATTGCAAACGTGATCGCCAAAAAGCAGGGCTGCGAGGCACTGGTCACCGGCGAAAGTCTGGCACAGGTGGCAAGTCAGACCGTCAAGGCGCTGCAGTGTACCGATGCCGCACAGGATCTGCCCATCCTGCGCCCGCTCATCGGTATGGATAAGACCGAGATCATCGAGACCTCCCGCCATATCAATACCTTTGAGACCAGCATCCTGCCCTACGAGGACTGCTGCACCATCTTCACCCCGCCGCACCCGAAGATCCGCCCCGAGCTGGAGGAGATCCTTGCCGCCGAAGCCGCCATGCCCGGCCTTGCCGCGCTGGAAGCCGAAGCCGCAGAGCAGACCGAGCGCATCCGGGTGCGCATCACCGATCAGGTAGAATTCGAGGGTTGATTTGTCCATGACAGCAGAGATCATCAGTGTGGGTACCGAGCTGTTGCTCGGCAACATTCTTAACACCAATGCCCAGTACCTCAGCCGGGAGCTGGCTGCGCTAGGCATCACCGTCCGGCGGCAGAGCACCATCGGCGATAACCATGGCCGTCTGGCAGATTTTGTCAACGAGGCAAAGCAGCGGAGCGACCTGCTGGTGTTCACCGGCGGGCTTGGCCCCACGGCAGACGACCTGACCAAGGAGACGGTTGCCGCCTGCTTTGGCGATACCCTTACCTTTGACCCGGAGGAGTGGCAGAAGATCGTGGACTTCTTTACCCGCACTGGGCGCGAGACCACCCCCAACAACCGCAAGCAGGCCATGGTGCCGGTGCACGGGCATAAGGTGGTCAACCACCACGGCACCGCGCCGGGCGCATGGTTCGAGCAGGACGGCCATTGTGCCGTGCTGATGCCCGGCGTGCCCCACGAGATGAAGGCCATGTGGGAGGAAAGCGTGCGCCCGCTGCTGCTGGCGCGGCAGAGCTGTGCGCTGCACAGCCTGACGCTGCGGGTGCTGGGCGGCGAGAGCAATCTGGAGTACCGGGTGCGTCCGCTGCTGGAAAACCAGAACCCCACCGCCGCCATCTACTGCAAGACCGGCGAGTGCGAGATCCGCATCACCGCCCGGGCGCAGAACGACGCCGAGGCGCAGACGATGTGCCGCGCCTACGCCAAAAAGTTCTATGATCTGCTGGGCGATGCGGTGTATGATGAGGATGTCGCCGGACTGGAAGAAACGGTGGTGCACACGCTGCGGGCCAACGGCCTGACCATTGCCACCGCCGAAAGCTGCACCGGCGGCATGATCGCCCAGCGCTTGACAAACGTGTCCGGCGCAAGCGAGGTGTTCGGCTACGGCTTTGTGACCTACTGGGAACAGGCCAAGGCGAAGCTTGTCGGGGTGGACCCGGCGGTCATTGCGCAATATAATGTGGTGTCGGCTCCCGTGGCGGCGCAGATGGCGCTGGGCGCGGCAAAGGCCGCCGGTGCGGATATCGCGGTCAGTGTTACCGGTCTGGCAGGCCCCGGCGGCGGCGACGCCGTCCGGCCTGTGGGCACGGTGTATCTGGGCGCTGTCCGGGGAGACAGAGTGTATGTGAAGAAGCTGTTCGTCTCCCGCCCGGATCGTGCACTCATCCGCGCCCGCGCCGCACAGACCGCGCTGGAAATGGCGCTGCGGCTGGCACAGGGCAAGACCCCGGCCGGTACGCAGGTGCTGGCCGAGAGCGCACAGCATGACCCCGCCGCCCTGACCGCCTTGGACGAGACTCTGCGGGCAGAGTAAGGGCGGCCCCTGCGGCCGCAGGGGGGATGCGTCATGACAAATAAGGAAGAGCGCCCGGCAGGCTGCGTGCTGCGGCTGTTCGGTGCGCCGGAGCAGACCGTGCAAAAGGCGGTGGAAGCCCTGCCGGACAACTGGCAGGGTACGGTACACTGCCGCAGCCGGGGTGCGGAAACGTTGGTGGCGCTGCAAAGTAGCACCCCGCAGCAGCTGCACCGGGCGGTACAGTTGCTGCGGACAAGCCTTGCCCCAGCGCTGTATGGGGAAGGGGAGCAGACCCTTGCCGCTGCCACAGTGCAGGCGCTGGAGCAGCACCGCAAGCTTTTGGTGTGCAGCGATGCCGCCGCCGGGGCGCTGCTGGAGACCCGGCTGGAAAACCTTCCCGGCGCGGAAAAGGTGTTCGATTTTGGCGCTATGAGCTACGCCAACGCCGCGCTTACCGCCCGGCTCAGCCGGAAGCTGCGCAAACCCCCGCAGGCAGAGCCTGCCCGCACACTGGCGCGGGTGCAGGCCATGCAGCGGCTGACCGGCGCCGCGCTGGCGGTGGGCTGTGTGGAACTGCCCCAAAGCCGCCTGCTGCTGGTGGGCGGCAAAAAGGGCTGCTGGCTGCGGTGCTTAGCGCCGGACGAGAACCCCGGATTGTGGCTGCTGGATATGCTGCGCCGCGCAGCCTGCGGTCTGCCGCAGGCTGGGGGCACAAACTGGCAGCCTTACGGCAGAGCCGTGCCGGATGCAGCCCTGACCCCTGCCGCCCTCGCGGCGGCACCGCCCGCGCCGCCGCGCCCGAAGCGCCGCAGGCTGGGCAAGGTGTTGGCGGTGCTTCTGCTGCTGGCACTGGCAGCGCTGGCTGCCGGGTGGTACTATACCGGCGGCGACCTTGCCGCCCTGCCCCAAAAGCTGCAAAGCCTTGGCGCAGAAAGCCTGCCCCACGCCGGGGCAAGGCTGGTGTGAGCGTTGTGGTGGCTATTTTCCATAGAAAAGCAAAAACCAAGCCCGGAGGGTTCGTAAACCTTTCGGGCTTGGTTTTTGCGCTGGCGTCCCCGATGTGATTCGAACACACGGCCTTCCGCTTAGGAGTAGGGGCTGAAGCAATAAATCCTAGACAAAAGTAGGTAAAACAAGTAACGTTTTATCAATGGATTTTTTGTTGCGCTGTCAATCCGAGTAAAGAACACAAACCCCGAAATAAAACGAGTAAAAGGCTTTTCATTAGCAGAAAATTAGCAGAGCTAATGAAAAGTGGAAGGTTCATTGTAAAATGCCCACCTTTCATTAGCTGGGAAGTGTACGTTTCCCTACGGATATTTGCTTGTTTAGCATTCGTGAACCAGTCCATACAGCCGTAACTGGTGTGATGGACAAATGTTTTCAATAAAAAAAGACAGAGCTTTCTGAGAGAAAACCCTGGCCTATGTAACAGTATGATTGGAAATGTGCATTGTCTTGTAAAAGGAAGGGTCTTATGGTATTCTTACGGGAGTAAAGGCACTGGATGCAAGGAACTTTGCGTGATCTTAGGAGTGTGCAATGGAAAAGAAATTTAATGCTGTAGTCGGTGAAGATGGAACTGTAAAACTCCCAGATGCGGTTCTGGAAAAACTTGAAGTCAAACCCGGAGAGGAAGTTCGATTCGAGGTGGATGACAATTTCTATGCAGTCAGGCTTCTATCGCGGATAGAAGCTGAACGCTTGGATTACTTGAATTGGATGCATAATAAACATTGCCCCTCTATTGAGGAAATGATTGCAGAATCGAGAAAACAAGCCACCCGGAACATTGTGATCTCCCGGATCCTTGATGGGATGCCGGCAGAAAAAATCGCAGAAGACTATGAAGTTTCACTCGACTATGTAAAACAGCTTGCCCATCAGCTGAAGATGGATATAGAGGAAGCTAAGGCGAAAAAACACAAGGAAACGGGATCATCATAAAACAAGCAGCGGCAGATTTCCATATACGGAAACTGCCGCTGCTTATGTATAGAGATTTATAGGTTTTTTGCAAGATTTTTAATGAGTGTAGCCATAGAGGGGTCAGCCAGCAGTTTGGCAAGAGCTGCTGCCGCATCTGTATCGACTGGGCTGGCGTTGGGAGCGGATTGCTCTGCGCGAGGGAGAACTTCAGGCTCTGCACCATGATGCTGATAGAAGAAATCGTCGAATCGCTGTGCGTTCAAACGCCGATCATCATCCAGAATGTGTGCGTACTGCTCGGTGACCATCGAAGCCTGTGCATGACCGGAATCGCCCTGCACGGCTTTGATATCGCCGCCGTTCAGCTTGAGCTTGTATGTAATGCTGGAGTGTCGGAAGCTGTGGAAAACCACTTTGGGGAGATCGTTTTCCTCAATCAGCTGCTTCAATGCACCGTTAATGGTGGATTGTTCGGTCGGCATTCCCAGCGGGCCGGCAACCACGAGATTATAGTCTGCATACTCTGCACCCAGTGCGTCCTTTGTCATGTCCTGCTCGGCTTTATAGTGGACAAGCATTTCAGCAACTGTTTTGGGGAGAAAAATGGTTCGGATACTGCTGTCTGTTTTAGGGCTTTTCAGAACCTGGACCGTGGTGCAGCGGGAACTCAGCGAGGGAAAACGAGTGATGACATTTTTATTTTCCAAGGCGTTCAGCGAAGCAATATCTACACGCTGCAATTCCTTATTTATGTAAATGGAGGCTCGCCCGGCTTCAATGCTTTCGGGGGAGATATCCACACAATCCCATGTCAGACCGAGCAATTCCCCTAAGCGCAGGGAACAAGAGAAGGAGAGGTTGATGCAAAGCCGGAGCCGTGGATCATCACAGACTTCTAAGGCATGGAACAGGGTCTCGGCAGTCCAGATATCACGCTTCTTTGCAGTGTATTTGGGCAAGGTGGCATAAATACAGGGATTCTTTTCCATAAGTTCCCACTTTACAGCCTGCTCAAAGGCACTTCTCAAAATTTTGTGAACCGAACGAACCGTGCCGGGAGAAACGTATTGATGCTGACGCTTTCCACACATAGGGTCGACTGCTTCGTATTTGAGCAGCCGCTGATAATATCCCTCAATTACGCGGGTGGTGAGATCCTGCAGCTTCATCGAGCCGATAAGCGGTACTATGTAGTTTGAGATCAGTGCAGTGTTTGATTGATAGGTTGAGAGTGCCCATTTAGTTTTTCCGTACAGGGCAACATATTCTGTAAGCAAGTCTTTTAGAGTTCGGCACTGGGGTGCCACAAAGGTACCGACGGATTCTTTGTATTCGACCTCTTTCTTACGGTTTTTGGCATCTGCAAGGTCGCTAAAGGTTTCCCATTTCTGCTTTAGCGTTCCATTAGTGTGTTTGTAGGTATAGACAACGCAGTATCGGTTATTGCGTTTGACAATGCTGGCCATTATACATCCTCCTCTACTTTACGTTTGGACTTCAGAACTTCATCGAAAGCATCTTTTTGGATGCGTTTTACCCTTCCCAACTTCATCGTTGGAATTCCTTCTTTGAGAACCCACGAGTCAAGTGTTGGGCGGCTGATTCCGTAGAAAGCCTGAATTTCCTGAAAACTGTAGTATTTCCCATTCTTGGGACATTGCAGTTTTAGCGGCGGCTCCTCATGCGTTTCTTTTTTCGATTTTTGAAGTTGGTATGTAGATTGGCTTTTAAGCCATGCCTTAAAACTTTTTTTGGTAATGCGCGGCCTGTCGGCCACGCGCTCAATGACGAAACAATCTCGGTATTTTTTGCAATCAAGAATCCCATAAACATTCTTGCGTGGGATACCGAGTAGTTTTGCCATTTCCGGGATGGAGATGGTTTGCGCTTCAATCTCCCGGTCACGCTCCCGGTCAGCTGCTGTGCGGTAGCGGCTTTGTGACCGGTACCACTGCTCAAATTCCTCTTTGGGAATCCTCATACAGAAGTCTGTCGTTTCTGTTTTCAACTTGCCCTGTCGGATGAGTGTATAGATCGTTTCGGGTTTCACCTTCAATATCTCGGCGGCGTCAGGAACGGAATAGGACCGTTTGCAAAGTTCCTCGCCCGGTGGCGAGCCATTGACCTTATGATATTTGACCTGATTGGCATACCATTTCTCAAAGCTGGAAATAACGATACGCCTTTTGTCGTTTATCAGAATGACTTCAAAGAAATTCTTATGAAGCAGCCAATAGCTGTCTGTTTTGCCAAGGCCGAGAAGCTGCCGCATCTCACGAACCGACATGGTGGTTTTGGTAGTGGCAGGTTCAACTTTTCCGTATAAGGGAGCCGAAGTATTCCGCATATCATCCATGAAAGACACCTCTCTATCTATGTAAAAGTTTAGCCGGGATTTCTCATCCCGGCTAAAGAATAGCAGATTTCGCTTGAAATGTTGAGGATGTCAAACAGCAGGATTGCGTTCAACAGTGCCATCATTGAGCCATGCTTCAAAGCTGGCTTTGGAAATACGGTAAGCGCCGCTTACCTTAAACCAGCGGAATTCGTTCTGCTTCAGTAGACGGTAGACAGTGGGACGGCTCAGGAGCAGCATTTCCATCAGGTCTTCTACGGTATAGCAGCGGCTGTCCTTTGCTGTGGAAACAGGGGAGGAAACCGAGTTGGGCGAAGGTTCTTCATGGATAATCATTGGATAATACCTCGTTAAATATACTTGAAGTTAAAACTTGAGCGGCAGTGCGGCCCGGCGGCTTCCACCATTATAAATAGTATAGACCTGCTGAAGGTACTTCGTCTTGCCGGGAAGGCTTACGCCTGCGGTTCGAGCAAGGCGAAAAATCGTGAACGCATCGACCTGCCGCAGTTTGGCAATCAAGCGGCCTTTGTTATATTCGGAGTGATACAGTTCTACAAAGCGACAGATGCCGAGCAGGTTTGCGGAACTCATGGAATCAGGTTCGCCGTTCCAAGCGTTCAGCAAAACATCAAGGGATTCGATATACAGTTCCGGACCCAGCCGGATGAATTCGTGATAGGCGGTTGCAATGCAGCTGATCCGCTGCTTGCCTCGGCCTTCTTCAAAAGAAAGATGAACGCCAGCCAATTCGGTGGCCTGCTGGAATGCAACGGCAGCAGGCTCCCCTGCAAAAATCAGGGCACGGAGCTTCTGCCCTGCACTCAGCCGTTCCGAAATGCCTGTCTGCTGTGCAAACAGGAGGGCTTCTTCTCGTTCTGTCATACCAAAATAAACCTTGCAGCGAATCTGCAAATCTTCGCCGCCGTTCAGAAATTTCCGTGCAGCGATGGTGTTCTGTCCGTCCATCACATAGTAGTGACCATCCCGGAAGCTGATCTTCGGCTCATTGGCAACCCGCTCGTCAAATTCTTTTGCGATGCGGGCAACACGAGCGGGGTGAAGAGCACGCTGATAAGTGTCGCGCGGCACGATCAGTTCGCTGCTGTTCAGGCACATCTCATGGTAAGGTTTTACAACTGCGTTCATCATAAAGGAACCTCCTTCTTCTTTTGCAGAAAATCAATTCCTGATTGGATAATCAAACCGATTTTCTTCTTTTCGTTATCGGATAAGCGGAAACTGGAATACCGTTCATAACAGATATTCCAGCGGAACATAAGCGATTGAAGTGCATCATCCAGTTCTGCGACCATGAACTCAACAGAAGATTCCGTCGGGGTGGAGAGCATCCTTTCCGATATCTGCTCGATGCTATGTAGATCGCCTTTTGTGTGCTTGGCGAGAGCAGGGGGCTGACTGTTCAGCACCCGAAGATTCTGAAACTGCTGGGAGAGCAGCTCTTTTGCAGCGGCGAGAACATCCTCCTGCGGAGGAGCCGTAAGGTATTTTCGGAATGACTTGTATCCAATGAACCCAAAGCTGTATTGCAGACACACTGACACTTGCCGCATTTCATATTTGGACAGGTGCCCAAGGTAGCTTAACACTCTGGATTTATCTGCGGGGCGCGGGCTTTCGCAAATTGCCATAGATGGCGCACTCAAAAAACGATTGTGCAGAATAAAATGCGTTGGCATATTTCGCTTTTTGATCTGTGTTGTCAGCGGAACGACCAGAAGAACATTGGAATAAAAATTACCGTCATCGTTTTGGACAACAATGGCAGGTCGGATGCCGCCTTGCTCGGAACCGCTGTAAGGATTCAGATCCATCATGTAGACATCCCCGCGCTTGTACATCCAGTTTGCGGGCATAGGCGGATACTCTTTCTCTTTTTTACCTCGTGTGGCCAATTTGGATTTCTCCTTTCTATCCGTATATGTAACAGTGGGCTGCTCGCACAGCCCACCCTACTATCTCAAACAGCAAATTGCTGTGATTTATAGTTCTATACCTTTCCGTATTTGTCCCCGACATCCCCGGAAACCGAAAACTCTGTTTTCGTGTGGGAAATCTTTCAGCCGTCCGGCAGCGTACCGAATCCATAGGGTTCTCACCTCTCCGTGGTTCTCACCGAGCTGCCCGAAGGCAGAAGTATCATTATTCTGTGATGGCTCTTAGCTATGGAGAAGCTGTCATCCATTTACCGTCAACCTACCGCTCATTCCCTCAGTGGGAGATCATCGCATTTGTTACGGACGTGGCTCATCATCACAGGAATGTGACTGAAGAATGCGTGTTCAATTTTCAAGGGGCGGGATAGCTTGAGGGCTGCTTTGAACGCTTGCCGAAGCTATGGCTGTATTGTAACCGATGCGGAACGAAATGAACAGGAACTCAGAGTTCACAATTTTTGAGGAAAATAGGAAGTATCGTTCCTGTTTCTCGATGAGCCGTCAAAAATATATTTCCTGACTTTATGTAAGAAATGAAGTATTATACTCGTAAGAAACTAACTTACGAGTATATAAATTCGATAAATACACTTTGGGGAGGGAACAAACTACCACTACTACATTTTCTCGAAAGGCGGATTTACGGACGGACTACTTCAGGCACAGGAACGCGGAGAAGTACAGCTGCTTACCCTTGCCGATATTTTTGAATAACACAAGAAACGCTCTTGCCGGTGTAAAACTGGCAGGAGCGTTTCTTGTTGAAGTGATTATAAAAGACCTTTGATTTTTTCAAGATGATCTATAGCGGCTTGCAGTTCATTTTGAAACTGATCCCTAGAAGGATCTCGACCCAAAAGAAGATAATCCATACTGACATGGAAGTATTCTGCAATATCGATCAGGATTTTTACAGAGCCATTGGAGCTTCCCCTTTCAAGATCGCCGAGGTGTCGATGGGAAACACCAAGTTTTTCAGCAAGTTTTTCCTGCGATAACTTCGCATTTGTACGCAAAGTAAAAATACGGTTACCAATAGCATTCGGATCAAAGCTCATGTGTGACTTCCAAATTTTCGATAAAGCGTGAGAAGTCGAAAACTCGGAGTTGCTACGGATATCTAGCCGCTTGGGGCATCCACGAAAAACGGACAAACATAAAGCCTGCTCCTTTTTACGGGAGCAGGCTTCCTGAAGGCTAAAAAAATAGCCGGACAACAACCAACTGAGGGATCTTCAAAGAAAATCTCTCAATCAGCTGTTGCCCGGCTATTTGGAGCACGTTTCATACATTGCCTTGCGGCAATGGCCCGTTGCTCGGAGCGAACAGTCCATATTCAGGGTGCAATGCACCCGTATTTGTTAAAATGACTGGAAAATCACCGGCATCTAAATGCCAGATCAAGTCTCAGGGTTTCTTTGCATCTATTGCACTTAACTTGTAGTATACCTGAACACCCCTCGATTTTTTGGTATAACTTATTTCCACAAACAGGGCAAAATCTCCAGCCTATGCTAAATTCTGCCTGCTGTGTAGTAGTCGGTGCTTTACCGGCAAAGGGACGGTTCTTTAACTGAATCATATTCATTCTCCAAATCGCATGATGTCCAATGGATGGCAGTGGATGGGTTTTCCTTTTATAACCTGCATCTGCTGCAGTCTGATCCTGATTGCAGACCAAGAAACCCCAATCCGTCGAGCCATCTCCAGAATTTTTTCATAGTTAGGGTCAGACACTGATTTGTACAGAATCCCATTTGGCAGAGTCAACGATACACGTTCTATTTCGGCATTGATCAGAAATGTTGGCATCAGCAGCTCTGCTGCAAGGGTATCCGCCTGCCATTCTTCCCACGAGGCATTTCCGTTTCTCTCCCGATAGGCAATGTGCCCACGGCACTTGACTGCTTTTCCGTAGTCGTTCGGAAACAGATCAGCCAAAATCTGATGTGCTGCTTCATGCGCTATTGTGAAATTCCGGCATCCAGTGCATCTGTCTGCCGCAAGAGCAGAATCGATTACGATATCCCTCGGCATAAATACTTCAACAAGCTTTGTTCCATCCTCAAGGGTTGCTGTGAAGCTACATCTCTGGAAAACCGTTAATCCAAGGATGTGACCATCGCTACACAGCGGCAACATCTTCAGGTTCAGTCCAAGAACAGAATTTGCAAACTGCTCTGGGTTAATAGGAGCGGGGTCATTTTTGCTTATTCCGAAGAGTGCATAGTACATTTCAATATATTTGCCTGCTATGTACGAAAGTTCTGCACGCGATAAGTATCTTGCCATTATGAAGCCCTACCTTCTGATGTGGCACAGTAGGCTTCCACGAACCACTTGCCCTTTTCAAGCCAAAGATTCCGCTTCTGCCCGCAAATCAGGCAGGTGAAGCAATGTCCTTTCACGCCAAAACGTGATGTACCGTGCTTGACTGCCAAGACACGATCAATTCCATAAGTGCGAGTCTTGTCATAGTTTATGGCAAGAGGACGGATCTTGCCGTCAGGAGTAAAACGAACATCCACTTCGACGTATCTTTTCTCACGGCGAAGGTTGTAATCACCACACATCAGAATTCCTCCTTTTTGCAGATTTATCAGAATGCAGCGTGCATTACTTGCGAGTCATACTGCGTGCCACGAACTGTTTTTCGTTTAACAGAGGAACGGACACTGTATGCTTTTTCCACTCATCCATAGAGCAGGTTACTGCTTTGCACAGACGGCATTTTGTCTAGCCATCGGTTGCATCAAGATCTACATCATAGTTCATGGTTCCGCACATCGGGCATCTTACGTTTTCTTTTCTCATAATATCACCTCTTAAAAACACCGAACAAATACGATTTCGGTCCAGAATCAACACCAAAAAGCTGTTATTCGTGGATTTGATTCGATTATATACCTACTTTATGGAGATGTCAATTACGCATTTGTCGCTATTTTAGAGATTTCTTATTGATTTCCTGTATTTTCTATACTATAATAGAGCTACCGGATCACAAAGGAGTGTTCTTGTTATGAAAAAGAAAACCACGCTCACCAAAATACACATAGCCCCATCCACAGTGCGCTATGATGCAGTCGCTGCGAGGGATAGCAATGAGGTTGGTCAGATTCTCGCAGGCACACGAAAAAGGAATGGCTATTCACTTGTAGCTTTCTCTGAACTTCTCCGTCACTATGGCGTCGATGTCAGTGATAAAGGAATCAGCAAATGGGAAAAAGGCTATACCACTCCTAGCATCTATCAACTAGTTGCAATCTGCTACGCATTGAACATCAAGGAGGGTCCTTCCTACTTTACAAAGAACTTTCAGAAACCCGCCCTTCTAAATGACATCGGGCAAAAAAAAGTCGCTGAGTACGAAATGGACTTGATTGCATCCCGGCGCTACCAGCCAGACGCAGAAGAGCCCGCGGAAATCGACTACATAATGATGCCTGTATCAGAGTTGCCAGTATCGGCAGGTCTAGGAGCTTTTCTTGAGGGTGAAATGTTCCAGCAGATACAAGTGCCTGCCAGTAGCGTTCCGGCTGGTGCCGAGTTCGGGATATACGTTAGCGGTGATAGTATGGAGCCACGTTATCATAACGGACAAATCGTATGGGTGAAGCGCTGCGAAGAACTTAAATGCGGGGATATCGGGATATTCGTATATGATGACTGTGGATATCTGAAAAAATACGATGAACATACCCCAGACAAATCCCAAGCAGAGTTCCTTACCGACAGCTATGGCGTGGTGCATAACCAACCGGTTTTGGTTTCTCTTAACACCAAATATTCGCCGATCCTTATATCTCCAGAGCAAAGATTCGAGGTTGTTGGAAAAGTTTTGAACTAAAAAGATGGGAGGAGTTTTCGTGGATACGATCAAGCGTGTTCAGGATTTGATGCAAGCGCGTGATATGAATCTGTGTGTGTTGGCAAAGAAATGCGGAATATCGTACTCCACGATTCAAACCACCGCCCGTCGGGGAGGGCAGTTAAGCGTAGAGACGATTGAAAGAATTTGTCAGGGTTTAGGAATTACATTAAAAGACTTCTTCGATTCCTCCTACCTGTAAATATAGGGGCAGCAAAAAAGCCGTTTGCCACGCTGGAAAATCTGCGTGGTGAACGGCTTTAATACTGCTTCTATTTATCCTTTGGTAATCTCCAGATAAAAACTAATCTCCATGATTGTTACCATTGAAGGAATACATTTGCGACGATCTTCGGGCATACCGAGTAAGATTTGCATTGGCAGTTGAAAACGGCTCATGTTACCTATTGCAATTCTGACTATTTGGAAATATACTTGTAAGTATCAAATTATTTCACTGCATGGGAGGATATTATTATGGCAAGACCCAAGGGAAGCAAGAATAAGGCTCGTACTGTAAAGGCCAGCGTTGATTATGCAGCCGTCGTTGCAGAAAAGACCGCTGAAAAGGAAAAAATCGAATCTGAGGTTGCTACGCTGACTGCAAATCTCGATGATCTGAAAACGCAGCTGAAAGCCAAGAAAGCAGAATTGAAAGCCGCCACCAAGGAACTTGCCAAAGCCGAAAACAAAAAAGCTGCCGCCGAAGCAAAAGCAGCAGAAGAAGCAAAGAAGGGCGAAGCAGAAGATGTGCTGAAGAAGCTGCTTGCCAGCGGTATGACGGCTGAAGAAATCCTTGCAAAGCTCCAGTAATGCAATATGATGAACTGGACAAGCTGCTGAAGTAAAGGAAGGGGCTGTTGCACACGGATAAAAGCCGGTGCAACAGCCTCTTTTTCATTCATGCTGCAATTTTTTCAGCGTTTCAAACGTATCTAAATTAAAGTGGCATATCATATTCCTTTTCACACATACTTGCCATTTTCAGACAGGAGGTTGCTTTTATGAAAATATCTGCCGACTATCGTATGCTCGCTCTCGATGCCCTGCGCGGAAAATGGAAAACTGCTGTTTTGACAGGTATTGCCGCCAGTGCGCTCGGTGCTACCATTGTGAGCAGTTCCAACAGTGTCGTTTCCAATTCCAATCAGGCAAAGGACATCCATTTTGAACTGTTCTCCCAGCCCAGCGGCGGTCGGCTGCTTGCTGTTCTGCTTGCCGGCATTGTTCTGTGGGCAGTCCTCCAACTGATCGTGGGCGGTGCAGCTCAACTGGGATATGCTCATTTTAATTTGAACCTTGTAGATGGAAAGGATGCTGCCATCTCGGACTTGTTCTCTCAGAAAGACCGTCTGTGGGATGGCTTCTGCATGAAATTCCTGCAGGGTCTGTATATCGCCCTCTGGTCGCTGTTGTTGGTAATTCCGGGAATCGTGAAAACATACAGCTATGCGATGACACCTTACATCATGTCCGAGCATCCTTCGCTGACCGCAAATGAAGCGATCACAGAATCCCGGCGGATCATGGACGGCAACAAATGGCGGCTGTTCTGTCTGGATTTCAGCTTCATTGGCTGGGAGCTGCTATGTTCGTTGCCACTGTATGCCGGGGGTTTTCTGGTTCTCAAATATTTCACCGGTTCAGAGGCTATGGCGATTTCTCTTGTTCTTCTGCTGACAATTCCATTGAGCATTGGCTTCTTTTTTGTACGCCCCTATGAGGAAGCTGCATGGGCCACTTTCTACCGCGATATTACCGCAGCACCTACCGAACCGGATGAAGCATACTGACTTTTATACTATTTCGCAGATGTGACCGGATTTTCGAGGTGGTCTGCGTATGGATAAGAAACCTGACCGTTCCGAAATAATTACAATGAGCCTCTTGTATGCTTTAACGCTGGTGCTTACGGTATTAAAAGTGACGAGAACGTTTTCACTGCCTTGGTTGTGGGTACTGGGTCCACTTTGGCTTGGCACACGTCGGTACTGTGATTAGGGCTGCTTGCGCTGGGAGATCTCTCCCAGCGTTTTCTCTATGAAAGAAAGTTGCTGGAGAAAAAAATTCTCCAGCAACTTTGTCTTTGATGAATAAAGGAAATTTTTTGTTTAACTATTCTCACTATTATTTGATTTAGTGATTTTTTTCTTCTTTGGAGAAACCAGTTTGTGACCGGAATAAATGGACATACCCATACAAAGCAATGAAGAATAGGCAAAGTATTTATGCGCAGTCATAGATTTTTTGATTCCAGAATAAATGCATCCCAACATACAGAAAAGTGCGCCTAAGGACCAGTATTTATGTGATTTCATGATTTGATACCTCCTTTGATTTAACTGATTCAATTATAACGTTTTTTTACGAAAATGCAAGCATTACCGGGAACGCTTTCATGTGGATGCTGTGACTGCCGCTACGGTCATGATCGGTGGGCATTACGAACAAGGCTCACATGTAGCATTCGACTCCGAATATCAGCCGGCACACATATGAGGACGGAAAATGTAGCAGCTTTTGAAAAAAATTGCTTTTTTCTGCTCAAAGTGCTACAATCGGAATATACCGAATACAAAGGGAGGAAAGCTCCCATGCCAAGACCGCCACGGTGCCGTCAAATTTGTGGCGTACCACAGGTCGATACATTCTGTCCCAACGGGTGCGAGAATACCGAGCCGATCCTGCTGACGCTAGACGAATACGAGGTCATTCGGCTGGTTGACTTGGAGCAGCAAACCCACGAGCAGTGTGCCGCTCAAATGGACATTTCCCGCTCTACCGTGCAGGAGATTTACGAAAGCGCACGGAGCAAGATCGCAGCGTGTCTTGTTCACGGGAAACCGCTGCACATCACCGGGGGAAACTACCGCATCTGCGGAGGACAGGAGGCATCTCACTGCAGCCGTTGCTGCCGGATGCAGTGAGCCAACATGGAAAAATCAGGCAAAACTTGCAAAGGAGATTCTATTATGAAAATTGCAGTTGCCTATGAAAACGGTCAAATCTTTCAGCACTTCGGTCACACCGAGCAGTTCAAGCTTTATGAAGCTGTGGACGGCAAAATCACTCATGCGAAAGTCGTTGACACCAACGGCAGTGGTCACGGCGCACTGGCAGGCTTCCTAATGCAGCACGGTGTGGACACTTTGGTTTGCGGAGGCATCGGCGGCGGTGCGCAGGCAGCACTCGCCGAAGCGGGCATCAAGCTCTACGGCGGTGTCAGCGGGGACGCTGACGCGGCGGTGAGCGCATTGCTCAACGGAAGTTTGGGCTACGATCCCAATGTTCACTGTGACCACCATGACCATGAGCACGGCGAGGCTGGTCACTCCTGCGGTGACCACGGCTGCGGCAAGCATAGCTGCCATTGATATGGAACGCACACTGACACAACTTCCGTTCTGGTCATCCTTGACCGAACGCGAAATGGACACACTACGCCGAAGTGCCTTTGTTCGTCATTATAAAAAGGGTGCGTTCGTTCACAGTAGCGACAATGAATGTCTCGGAATGCTGTTTATTCTTTCCGGCGAGATCCGCACCTATCTTCTCTCTGATGAGGGACGGGAGGTAACGCTGTTCCGCCTGTATCCGGGCGAACTATGCGTGCTTTCCGCCTCCTGCGTGATCAGTCAGATCACCTTTGATACGCAAATGACTGCCGGAATGGATACGGACGTTCTGATTATCCCTGCAAATGTCATTGCTGCACTCAAGGAGAAAAATCTCCATGTCCGCTGTTTTCTCTATGAACTGGCAACGAAACGGTTTTCTGATGTGATGTGGGCGATGCAGCAGATCATGTTCAAGGGGCTGGATCAGCGGCTGGCAGAATTTCTCTTTGCCGAAGCGGAACGTACCGGCTCCGACACGATACGTATGACCCATGAGCAGATCGCCCAGCACATCAGCTCGGCACGGGAGGCAGTGGCACGGATGCTCAAAAGCTTCTCGGAGGACGGACTGGTGGAGCTGAAGCGTGGTGCAATCACGCTGCGGGATAAGAACAGACTAAATCGTCTAAAATAAAAAGGAATGTGACTTCGTCACGGAATAAAATCATAGATTTGCTACAATAAAAGCAGAAAAGCAGGAAGGAGTATCCACCATGAAAGAGACGAAATACGCAGGAACTCAAACCGAAAAAAACCTGATGGCTGCCTTTGCCGGCGAGTCCGAGGCACGCAACAAGTACACCTATTTTGCATCCAAGGCCAAGAAGGAAGGCTTTGAGCAGATCGCGGCACTGTTCCTCAAAACCGCTGATAATGAGAAGGAACACGCCAAGCTGTGGCTCAAAGAACTGAACGGCATTGGCGACACCGCAGAAAACCTTCTCTCCGCCGCTGAGGGTGAGAACTACGAGTGGACGGATATGTACGATGGCTTTGCCAAAACTGCCGATGAGGAAGGTTTCCATGAGCTGGCCCAGCGTTTCCGCCTGGTCGCCGCCATTGAAAAGCATCACGAGGAGCGCTACCGTGCCCTGCTGCACAATGTGGAGATGGCGGAGGTCTTCGCCAAGAGCGAGGTCAAGGTGTGGGAGTGCCGCAACTGCGGTCACATCGTCGTGGGCGAGAAGGCTCCGGAGGTTTGCCCCACCTGCAACCATCCCCAGAGCTATTTTGAAATTCACGCAGAAAACTATTAAAGAAAGAAAAGGAGAATTATCATGGAGCAGAAGTTTTACATTTGCAAGCATTGCGGTAACATCATTGCCAAAGTTAAGGACGCAGGCGTCCCTGTTGTCTGCTGCGGCAAGCCGATGAGCGAGATCGTTCCCGGCACCACCGATGCCGCCGTGGAAAAGCACGTCCCTGTCTGGACGGTGGAAAACGGCATCGTCCATGTCAAGGTCGGCTCTGTGGAGCACCCCATGCTGCCGGAGCACTACATTGAATGGGTATCTCTCCAGACCAAGCAGGGCAATCAGCGTAAGGAACTGCATCCCGGCGAAAAGCCGGAGGTCTGCTTCGCTCTCTGCGAGGGCGATGAGGTCGAGGCGGTCTACGCCTACTGCAACCTCCACAGTCTGTGGAAAGCGTAATTCACCTTCTTAAAGGGGCTGTTGCACAAGGAAGAAAGCCAGTGCAGCAGCCCTTTTTATATATCTCTCGGCGTAGAAATGTGGAAAACAAGCGTCAAACGAGTAAAATGTTGAAAACTCAGTCAGCAAAAATAGACCCTTCCGACTTTTAGAAGTCTTTGGAAGAGTCTGCTTTTTCGATTTTCAGAAAATCAGAATTTCAGGTAGGCTTTTGGCTGGATGAGATGCTGTTTCTGTAAGCTGCTGTTGCACTTGGAAACGAAATGTGCAATGTTCTGAGAAAGCCCCAGAAAGAGCAGTTCTGCCAGAACCTTAATATTCCCACCGGTCAGGAAGCGTTTGAAGCTGCGGTTGTGCTTGAGCTGTCCGAAAGCTCCTTCCGCCTGGATGGAACGGTTGCACCGAAGCAGTTTTCCCTCTTCGGTGGTAATATTCCGGTAAGACTGCTGGCGCATTTTCTGGAATTCCCAGCAGACGGAAATCTCTTTTCTTCTGTTCGCCTCTTTTGCCTTGCAGCAGACAGAACGGTAAGGACAATCCGAGCAGTCTTCACAACGGTAAACAGAGATTTCTCGCGCTGTACCATCTTTGGCGTGAGAAGTATATTTTGAAACATAGTCCAGATGTCTGCCATTCTTGCAGATAAAGCAGTCATCCGGTTTGTAGTAGCCCATGTTTTCCATTCTGCCGATCTGAGCCTTAAAGGAATGCTTCTGACCAGATTCGTAATTGTTAGGCTTAATGAAAGCGGTCTGCCCATTTTCTTCGAGCCAGCGGTAGTGGCAAGACTTTCATAACCGGAATCCGCAACGACCTTCTCGTACTTCTGTCCGTGTTTCCTTTGCATATATGTAGGCGCATACCAGCACTTTGAATAACACACGCGGCTCGATCTGCGATTTTCGGATTCCCGAATAAGCGAAATACAATTTTGTATAGTCCAGTTCCTCAAGCTGGTCGCTTGCCTGACAGAGCGCATGATGTTTGTCGATTTGAATTTCTGTCTGCATTCGAAATTTTAACTGTTGACTTTTCTCCTCAATTTCGATATGCTGTTCTTGCTTTATCCGTTTCATTTTTGCACTGTTAACGTTAAAGCAAAAGACCAGAGTTGTAAAGCCATTTGGCTAAATAACTCTGGTCTTTTTGTTGGGGCTTGTGCAACAGCCCCCCATTTGCTGAACCCAGGGGAGGTTCATGATGGACCTCCCAGAAGGACTCACTC
>ERZ1035041.188-NODE-188-length-35665-cov-5.417551_pt1 | contig 35665 bp, 37 predicted proteins | sample MGYA00520684_ERZ1035041 | MGnify/ENA primary metagenome ERZ1035041 (study PRJEB33766, sample SAMN09781699) | gut metagenome | biome: gut microbiome | host: Homo sapiens | place: Madagascar | study: EMG produced TPA metagenomics assembly of the PRJNA485056 data set... | reverse complement strand
GTATAGTTCAAAGCACTGTTCTTCTTTTGAAAGGTCGGCTGTAATTGTCTTGACCTTTATTTCGGGACAATTATATACGATTTCTTCCTTGAGTGCCAGCAGACGCTCTGTTCTTCTTGCGACAAGTATAAGATTTACCCCTCTTGTAGCAAGGTTTTTCGCCATTTCTTTTCCGATTCCCGAGCTTGCGCCCGTTATAAGTGCGATCATGTTAAATTCCTTTCCCGGTCAGCTGACCGCTTACAAGTATATTTCAAATAATTCCGTTTCTTGTAATCAATATTATTACCTTATGGATAAGTATATACTAAACTGTGCCCGAATTCAAGTCTTGAACGCAAAAAAATCCGGCAATAAAATGCCGGATTTCTGTAAATCTATCAGATTCAGTCCTCAAGACCATCCAGAGAAACATCGTGCTTTACTCTGTCACGCTCTTCTGCTCTCTTGCCGTTGTTGAATCTGTCGACTGTGCCTACAAGATAGCCTGTTATACGGCGGATACGCTCAAATCTTGTGTTATCGCCGTGGTCGCTTCTTCCGCACTTGGGGCAGACATCGCCGATTATACCGGTATATCCGCAGCAGGGATCTCTGTCGACGGGGTGGTTGATCGAACCGTAGCCGATACCCGACTCCTTCATACATCTGATGACCTGCTCAAATGCTTCAAGGTTCTGTAACGGATCGCCGTCAAGCTCGACATAGCTAATGTGACCTGCCAGTGTAAGAGCATGATAAGGCGCTTCAAGCTTTATCTTTCTGAATGCGTTGATCGGGAAATATACTGGAATATGGAACGAGTTGGTGTAATATTCTCTGTCGGTTACGCCTTCAATTTTACCGAATCTCTTGCGGTCGATCTTTACAAATCTGCCTGAAAGACCCTCGGCGGGAGTAGCAAGAACTGAGAAATTAAGACCTGTCTTTTTGCTTTCCTCGTCCATTCTTGCCTTCATTCTGCCGATGATACGAAGACCGAGCTCCTGCGCTTCCTTGCTTTCGCCGTGGTGAACGCCGATAAGAGCCTTAAGGCATTCAGCAAGACCTATAAAGCCTACAGAAAGCGTACCGTGCTTCAGTACCTCGCCTATCGTATCGTTAGGATTGAGTTTTTCCGAATCGATCCATATACCCTGTCCCATAAGGAACGGATAGTTCTTTACTCTCTTCTGCGACTGTATTTTAAATCTGTAGAGGAGCTGGTCAACAACAAGGTTCATTCTGTCCTCAAGCATATCAAAGAACTTGACGATATCGCCGCCCGCAAGGATACCGAGTCTGGGCAGGTTGATAGACGTAAATGAAAGGTTGCCTCTGCCTGTTACTATTTCTCTTGTGGGATCGTAAACATTACCTATTACACGGGTACGGCAACCCATATATGCAATTTCCGTATTATAGTCGCCGGGCTTGTAATACTGAAGGTTGTAGGGAGCGTCGATAAACGAGAAGTTCGGGAACAATCTCTTTGCAGATACTCTGCACGCAAGCTTGAACAGGTCGTAGTTGGGATCGCCCTCGTTATAGTTAAGACCGTCCTTTACCTTGAAGATATGTATCGGGAAGATGGGCGTTTCGCCGTTGCCAAGGCCTGCCTCCGTTGCAAGCAGAACGTTCTTTATTACCATTCTGCCCTCGGGAGATGTATCAGTACCGTAGTTTATGGATGAGAACGGTATCTGTGCACCTGCACGGCTGTTCATAGTGTTGAGGTTATGTACAAGTGCCTCCATAGCCTGATATGTGGCTCTGTCTGTTTCCACCTCAGCCTGCTTTAAAGCAAATTTCTGTATCTTTTCAATTATTTCATCGGATACATCGGGACATATCTCTTTAAGGCATTCACGCTCTGCGTCCTGATAGCCGTTATCGTTAGCGAGAACAGGACAAAGCTGCTTTTCTTCTTCGAGTTTCTTTGTATATGCCTTTACATCGGCTTCCGCCGTTGCCAGATCCTCGATGCCGCCGATAAGCTCAAGACCTCTTACGATATTCTGCGCATAGCGGTGCTTATATGTCTTTCTTACACCATCAGCCATTGAGTAATCAAAGTTGGGGATAGACTGTCCGCCGTGCTGATCATTCTGGTTTGACTGGATAGCGATGCAGGCAAGCGCAGAATAGCTGCTGATTTCGTTAGGCTCTCTGAGGAAGCCGTGACCTGTCGAGAAGCCGTTCTTGAAAAGCTTGATAAGGTCAATCTGACAGCAGGTCGTAGTCAGCGTTAAAAAGTCAAGGTCGTGGATATGGATATCGCCGTCCCTGTGCGCCTTTGAATGTTCGGGAGCGAGTACATACATCTCGTTGAACTGCTTTGCACCCTCAGAACCGTATTTGAGCATAGTACCCATTGCGGTATCGCCGTCTATGTTAGCGTTCTCACGCTTTATATCACAATCTCTTGCAGCCTTGAATGTAAGATCCTCATAGATCTTCATAAGGCTTGTATTCATTTCTCTTACTCTTGTTCTGTCTGCTCTGTAAAGAATATATGCCTTGGCTGTCTTTGCGTGTCCGCTCTCGACAAGCACCTTTTCTACAGCGTCCTGTACTTCCTCTACAGTAGGAAGCTCACCTGATTTACCGGTGTTCTCCTCAAGATAATTGCAAACTTTCTCAGCCATTTCAGTGGCTTCCTGATAATCGTTACCGCCGACAGCTCTGGCTGCTTTATATATAGCATCGGCTATCTTCTCAACGTTGAACGGTACTGTACGTCCGTCCCTCTTCTGAATTTTAGTCAGCATTTGTTTCTCCCTCTCGTTGAAAATTCCTCGTCACACCACAATATGTAGTGGTGAGCGAAATACAGTTAATATTATATAGTGTCTTGCTCGGTTTGTCAATACGTCTTTTAGGAATAAGTATATAAAAATCAGACTGCATTTTTAGACAATTTGTCAATTGACTGAATGTAAACGCCGATGAAAACACGGTATCACGCACACAAAAAAACCGCCGTTTTGCTTAAAGCACACGGCGGCGTAATTTTTTCCATATCACAGACTCATATAGAAGTTGAGCAGTATAAGCCCAAGAACTACGTTGAAGCCGATGCCGACGCATATATACGGTATTCTCATGCGGTTGGTGCGCAGGAAACCGGAAGCGATACCGATCCATACACACGACGCCATAACCGCAAGAAGAAGTATCATAACGGCGACATTGTTCGGAAGTTCATAGCCTAAAAAGCTTGTACATACAAAGCTTGCCACGCAGTTTACAAACGGCAGTATTCCGAGCGGAATTGTCGCAAGCACCCAGCGTATTCTGTCTGCTCTTGCAAACGAGAACACTATAGCTCCAAGTATAAGGGTAATTACAAGACACTCTATAGCCATAATGCTCTCCTTCTTTCAAAAATTCTCTTACTTAGCCATTGAGTTGAAGTCATCAATAGCCTTTGCGTTGTCGGCACAGATGATAAGTGCAACATAGTTTCCGCTTGTCACAACGTTCTTTCCGTCTATCTTGTACATCTCATCGGGGGTATAATCCTTGAATGTGGCTGTCAGAGTCTCAACACGCTTTTCAAGCATTGCCTTTACGTCAGCGACATCGTCAGCCGACTTGAGCTGGAATACGGCAATCTCATCGGGATATGCACCCGATCCGCAGATGTATGCGCTGAAGCTTTCTATCTTGTCACTTGCTACATCATAATAGCCCGACATACGGTCTGTGCCTATTTCAGCCATACCGGGGAACTTGACGTCTGCCTGGATCTTAGCTGTGATTTCAGCTGCTGTGCCCGAAGTCTGAGCTGTATCAGAGGAAGCATCTGTACTGCTTTCTGCTGTCGAACTTGCCTCGGATGAAACAGCACTCTCTGTTGCGGATGACTGAGCGTTTCCGCCTGAGCAACCGCATATTGAAACTGCGATCATAGCGCAGATAATTCCTGCCATTATTCTTTTAGTAAAGCTTTTCATTGTTCATAATCCCTTTCTTTTATGCACATTTTATATTAAGAATGTTTCTCAAGGAAACTTAGCATAACCTGATACGTTGAACCCATAAAGTGTATTCCGTCCATCTCATGATACTCTTCATAATAGTATCCGTCAGGAGCTGTAAGCACCGAATGCAAATCGAGAAATTCTGCCTTCGTGCCGGATATGACTTTTTCAAGAGCACCGTTGTACTCATTTATCGCAGATGTTGTAAGTGCATTGTCATAATCCGCTTCGGCATAGTAAGTTATAGGCGGTATTGATAAGACATACACCTTAGCTTTGCTGACCTTTGAAATATGCTGTACAAGCTCGCCCATGCAGTCCGCAAGATAATTGCCGTCAGCATATCCGACGCTGTTGGTGCCAAGCATTATATATATCTTTTTTGGGTTATCCGACTTGATCTTACTGTCGATCGTTTCCCCGTCAATTTCGCTGTCAAGTGCGGTCGATGGCGCAAGCCCAACCTTTGCATACACAAGCGACGGGTCAAGATATCCATATAGGTAAAGTCCTGTAGTGATACTGTCGCCAATGAACAGCGAGTCATCAAAAAACGATGTGTCAAAATCAGTCGGTGCTGTCGGCTCGGCTACAGAAACGGGTTCCGGAGTTTCGACCGGTTCAGGCTCTGTATCAACTGTTGTAGTTTCCGGCAACGTTGTAGTTTCCGGCAATGTGGTTTCGGCGGTTGCAGCAACTGTAGTCACCGATGTGGTAACAGCTTTTGTAGTGGTTGCAACAGTAGTAGCGCTTGTGGTACTAATTGATGTTTTTGCCGTTGTTGCAGTTTCGCTACGCACTTCTGAGCTTTCCTGAGAAGATGTAACGTCTGCGCAACTGCAGAGCGCAACAGCTATTGCACTTATCAGAGCGACTGCCGATGTTCTGAAAGCGGCTGTATATTTCATATCAATATATCACCCTGACTTTTATGATGAATGCTTCTGTAAGTAGCTGAGCATTACCTCGTATGTCGTACCCATGAAATGGATACCGTCCATCTCGGCATAGTCAGCGTCAAAATATCCATCGGAGCTTGAAAGTACGCTGTTAAGGTCGATGAATGTTGCCGAGCTACCTGCAATTGCCGTTTTCAGCTTAGCGTTATAATCGGTAATACCCTTAAGTGTAAGAGCGTTTTCATCTGACGCTTCCGCTTCGGCAGTTACGGGCGGAATAGATATTACATATATCTTTGCCTTTGTCAGTCCTGCTATCTTATCAACAAGCTCTTTCATACTTGTTGCAAGAGTTTCGTTATCGGCATATCCGACGCTGTTTGTGCCAAGCATTATAAATACCTTTTTAGGCTTGAATGAAGCAATCTTATCTGAAAGCGTAACACCGTCTATCTCAGCGTCAAGTGCGGTAGAAGGAGCAAGGCCCTGCTGTGCAAACACATTTTCCTTATCAAGGAAGCCATACAGGCTAAGCCCTGTTGAGATACTGTCGCCTATAAACAGCGATGATGAGAAGTATTCCTTATCAAAGTCTATTGTAGGCTGGTTATCCGAAGTGCCCGAAGAATTGTCAGATGTTTCTCCCGACGATACTGTGCTCTCCGGAACAGAGCTTGCGTCTGATTCGGTAGCGGGAGCTTCTGTTTCGGGCGGCTCCGATGTGACAGCGGTGAAAGGCGGCTCTGATGATGTGCCGTCGTCTCCGTTTATTATATTATAGGTAAAGAAACACACTGTACATATGATAAGAACCAACAAAAGGTTCAGGAATATCATAGACGGTGTTATTCCGAATTTATTTTTTCCTTTTTTCTTCTGTGCCAAAACACACACCTCGCAATCATACTGTATTATTATACAGCATTTTAAGGAAATAATCAATAGATAAAAACAAAAAAATCGATGCCATAAAGCATCGATTTTTGTCAAGCTGTTTATAACTTAGTCAGAAACATAAGGAATAAGAGCTACCTGTCTAGCCTTCTTGATAGCTGTTGTAAGCTCTCTCTGGTGGTATGCACAGCAGCCTGTTACTCTGCGGGGCAGAATTTTGTAACGCTCTGTCATGCACTTCTTGAGCTTAGCTACATCCTTATAATCAATGAATTCAGCTCTGTCGGCACAGAAAGCGCAAACTTTTTTTCTTGTACGCTTCATAGGACGAACTGTTGACTTTTCATTCTTTTCTCTTTCAGCCATTGTATTATCCTCCTTATTTTGATCAGAACGGGTAATCGTCATCATCGGCAGATTCTGTGAAATCTGCATTGTTACCCTGCGACACTGTGGGCGCGGTGTTTGTTGTCTGTGCAGGATGTGCAGGTGCGGGAGCAGTCTGTGCGTTTCCGGGATAGCTCTGGTAAGGCGATGAAGCCTGTCCGCCGTTTGCCTTTTCACCCGTAAACGTTGAACGGTCAACTATGATCTCTGTAATGTATGCGGGATTTCCGTTCTTGTCGGTATATGATCTGTTCTGAAGCTCGCCTTCAATAAGTATCATACGACCCTTGGCGAAATATCTTGAGATAAATTCCGCCTCGTTGCGCCAAGCGACTACATTGAAGAAATCCGATTTTCTTTCTTCGCCCTTTGTCTGGAATCTGCGGTCAACTGCTATTCTGAAAGAAAGCACTGACGCACCCGAAGTAGTGGATCTCAGTTCGAGGTCGTTGACTATACGACCCATCATAATTACTTTGTTATACATATGTTACCGCTCCTCCTGTATACTCTGCAGACAAATTACTTGCGTACCGTTACGAGCGAACGGAGAACGCCGTCAGTGATATTGATGATACGCTCGAATTCCATAGGGAAATCAGGCTTGCAGTCGAAGCTGTAAACTACATAATAACCGTCGGTCTCGTAGTTTATCTCGTAAGCGAGCTTACGAGCGCCCCATTCATCAACGTCAACTAATGTGCCGTGTTCCTTGATCAGATCAGAGAACTTAGCAACGAGAGCCTTTACTGCATCCTCACCGTTCTTGAGTGAAAATACAACAACTGCCTCATACTTTTCGCTGAGCTTTGCCATTATAAGCACCTCCTTGTGGATTTTAAGCCCGTACTTCAGCACGAGCAAGGGATGTTGACAAAGTTGTATACTTGTCAAGCTTTATTATTATATCAAACTCGCAACAGTTTGTCAAGAGTTTTTTTGATTTTCTTATACTCTTCCGAATATCAGCAGGAATATGCCCATCGCTACAGGCTGATGCAGTACATATATCCACAGTGTATATCTGCCTGCAAGCGCAAGCGGTCTGCAATGTGTTTTATAGAAGAATGCCGGCATTTTATCCTCGATAGCGTATTTTCCCGTGTAGGCACCTGCCAGGAATACGAAAAACCACGGCAGGAGCGGAAAATAATCCATTGACTGAAAGCTCGGCGACCTGAATCCGAGCGGGAAAAGAAGTCCTGCGTTGTAGATAAACTCAGGCAGCTTTATTCCGACGCCTTGCGCAGGTCCGAGATAGCCGTACATAATTCCTCTTGTTAAAAAGAAAAGCACGGCGCACACGGCGATTCCGACCGGCGCCGGGATCTTAAGAAAATATTTATCCCCTATCGCATATATCATCATAGATACGCCCATGAAGTGCAATATTCCGAACAGGATCGGCGCATTCGGAGCAAAAAACGCAAATATAAAAGTGATTATCATACCTATGAAGAAGCACTGTATGCCACGCTTTGCATTATTGCGAGAATAACGACTGCTCATACCCGAAATGAACATAAAAGCTCCTGCAAAAATGTCACGGACAATGTCAAACCAGCCGTCGAACATTATCGGAATGTGTATATTATAGGTGTAGTTAAGGTCGAAGCAGACATGGTACACCACCATACAGAGTATGCAGAAACCTCTTACTTCGTCCATAAAGCCTGCACGTCTATATTTTTTTACTTCTGTACCGCTGACGGTTGCTGTATTTTCCATTTTTATCTTTCCTCTTTTTTTAGTCGGATAAAGTTATTATATCACTAATGCACGTTAAGTTCCATTGTGTATTTTTAACAATAATCACGGCATATATATAGCTGATTTCTACAAAAACGAACTACGTTTGCATATTGCAATGGACTGCTGTTTGTGATATTATATGTATGAAAAAACAGCGGTACCGACCGCATTACGAAAGGGACGACTAATTAATGCTTATTGCAAAGATAACCGACAGCGATTTCTTTGGTGGTGAGCCTCAGTATATCGAAGATGACGCACGTTATAATACAAGGGGTGTTATGACCGACGGCGAAGGAAATATCGCTATGATGAAGATAGAAAACTCCGACTATTACAAACTGCCCGGCGGAAGTATAGAGATAACAGAAACTCCCGACAAGGCTTTTTTGCGCGAAGTATCGGAAGAAACAGGCTACCCTGCCGAACTTATCGGATATCTGGGTTGGATTGAGGAACACAAGTTCAAAAGGAAATTCTGCATGGTATCTCATTGCTATGTGGCAAAGAAAGCCTCGGATAAATGCGACACAGCGGCACTTGAACGTTCGCAGGAACGTCTTGGATATAAAATAGAATGGATGCCTTATGACGAGGCTGTAAGCAAGCTCAAAGCGCTTTCACAGCAGTGCAAGGAATATCAGATGAGCTTTGTTCTTAAAAGAGAACAGCTTATTCTTGAAAAGGCAAAGGATTTGATTGTAAAGTAAGGGCAGATATGAACGGCGAAAAAGAAACGGTAATCACCGAAGAAAACGAAAATCACGAAAATGACGATATGATTGCACGGGATACGGTAAAAGAAGATGAAACACTTTCATTCAAGCCGAATGAAGATGCCCGTCCTCAGCACACCTGGACAAAAAAGCAGAAAAGGGCCGTATGGATCGCGGCTGTTGTTGCGGTTGTGCTTTTTCTTGCAATCAGTTTTCTTCTGAGCCTTGCAGGGATTGATGTATTCAGCCTGCTGAGCGGAAACCCTGCTATGCAATAAAGTAAATAACGCAAAGACCGCACTCGTAGTAAGGGTGCGGTCTTTTTGTATTCGGACTTATAAAATCAGACATATAAGTCCGTTGCAGCCGTCATTGATGATTCTCTGTATAGCCTCCTGAAGTTTGGCTCTTGCGTCTGCCGGCATACGGCTCAGCTTATTGTGGAGTCCCTCGTTTACCAGTTCGTGGAGCGACTTTCCGAAAATATTGCTCTCCCATATCTTTGTCGGGTTTTCTTCAAACTCTCTGAGAAGATATTTTACAAGTTCCTCCGACTGCTTTTCACTGCCGACGATTGGGTTAACCTCTGTGTTGATGTTGGCAAGCGTCATATGGATAGACGGTGCCGACGCTTTTAGACGCACACCGAACTTACCTCCCTGCTTTACAATCTCCGGCTCTTCAAGGGTCAGCTCTTCAGCTCCCGGCATTACAATGCCATATCCAGTTGCTCTTACTTCTTCAAGCGCAGTGCGCACCTTTTCATACTCTTTCTTTATCTTTGCAAGCTCAATCATACATGGCATAAGGTCACCCTCGTCTGCGAGTTCTATGCCGGTGGTTTCGCCCAGCACCTGATAGAATAAATTCTGACCGAGATTTACGGTAATATAAGCCGTTCCGGAACCGAGTTCGGTTTTATCCTTACTGCAACAGCTTATACTCTCGCACTGCCCTATTCTGTCTATAAAGCTGTCGATATCTCCCATACAGCCAATATTTTCAGCCGCCTCACGGACTGAACCGAACACTTGTTTTTTGAGATAGTGATCGTTGTCGAGCGACGCCAACCACTTAGGCAGCCTTATGCCGATTTCTCGGACGGGAAAGCCCATAAGCACATCGGACAGAAGCGATTTTATATTTTCTTCCGTAATATCAAGGCAGTTAAGCGGTGTAACCGCACAGCTATATTTTTCAGAAAGCCTTTCGGCAAGCCCTTTTGCCTCGGCGGATTTAGGGTCACTGCAATTAAGCACCACGGTGAACGGCTTTTTTATGCTTTTAAGCTCATTGATTACACGTTCTTCAGCCGCCTCATATTCCTCTCTCGGAATATCGGTGATACTTCCGTCAGTCGTTACAACAAGACCTATTGTACTGTGTTCGGCAATTACCTTGTGTGTTCCCACCTCAGCCGCCATATTGAACGGCACTTCTTCGTCAAACCATGGCGTTTTGACCATTCTCGGAGCTTCATTTTCGATATAGCCCTTTGCACCCGGAACTATGTATCCGACGCAATCGATCAACCGAACATTGAGATTGACGTTCTCGTCAACTGTTATGCTTACCGCTTCCTCAGGCACGAACTTAGGCTCTGTGGTCATTATCGTCTTGCCTGCCGCCGACTGCGGAAGCTCGTCAACCGCTCTTTCTCTGCGGAACTCATCTTCGATTGACGGTACAACGATCGCATTCATAAACCTGCTGATAAAGGTTGATTTTCCCGTGCGCACGGGACCGACTACCCCTATATAGATATTTCCGCCTGTTCGCTCGGAAATGTCCTTATAAATTGATTTTGGCATAATTTCTCCTTATCTGCTCACATACTGTCTTATCTCCGTGCGGGAAACAAGCTTATATACTTTTAAACTATCGGTATCAGAAGCAAGCCTGAAACCTTTCCGTCAGCGACCTCGTTCTCGGCTTCTATCGCTGCCGCAGATGTGTTATAGCGCTTTGCTATATTCCAGATATCATCGTTTTCATCGGCAAAATACAGCTTTAACGAATAATCTTCGCATTTCGGCTTTTCGGCATTTTCATTTACTTCGACCTGCTTTATGACCTGCTCGTTATTGCAAAGATACATACATCCCTGCATAAGGACGGAACATCTCAGTTCTATGCCGTCATCGGTTATGCTGTAGCTTAACGATGAGATATTGAGTACCGGCTGAATTACGCAGTCGGCAGTGACTGCGCCTACCGAAGCGGACGCTTCAAACGGCAGAGCCTTTTCTGAAAACGCCGGCTCGTTTTCCTTTACTGCTGAGATAACGCAAATAAGCTTTCCGCTTATGCAAAGCTCACCGTTGTCGCCCGGTCGGCAGATTATCTCCGACACGTCGCAACTAACGTCTATCACACTGTCGGGTATACCGTTTTCACAAGGGATAAGCTGTTTTATGTTAAGCGTCTGACTTATGAATCTGTGGTCGGCTTCGGTTTTAAGCGAGGCGGTGGTAAATGACGTTTCATAAGCGGTAGAATACATATCGGCAACGGGATAAATGTTTTCCTCAAGCGTTGCGGTTATCTGAGAGCCGATTGTCAGCTCACAGCCGAACACTCCCGATGCATCGTCATCGGCGGATTTTACCGACAAAGAGCATGACAGCACCCTGAACAATGCGTAACAGGTATGCTTTTCATCTACACCCTGCATATCCACTATCTGACTTAGCGGAACTTCGGCCTCCATAGTCTGCAGCGATGTTCCGTTGTCGTTCTGTATAAGATAAAGTGCCTTGAGCTTTGCTTCGCCTTTCAGCACAACTTTATCGGCTATTATCTTGCAGTCGTTTACCACTGCGGTTGCGTCACAGCTGATAACCGCCTTTAACGTGCCGTCTATGCCGGAAACTCCGATGTCCTCACGAACAACGAACTGCTTTCCTGCCGTGAGCTTTCTTGTACAGCAGACCTTGTTCTTTTTAGTCTGTATGTTACAGCCGTCAATGTCGGTTATGATCTCAAACGGCGTAACAGCGCTTACTTTTATCTTGAAGCTCACTGCACCCCTTACATCGATACGTCTGCCCGAAACCGCCCGACAGGTAGCATAATCTACCTTTGGTTCGATTATTACCGAGCCGTTGTCAGCGGATTTAGGCAAATCAACAGTCTTTGAGTAGCTGTAACGATGCTCGATGCACTCCATTCCTCCGCCCTCGCTGAGATAAAGCACCGTAATGCAGATAACACCGTCACATATCAGCTTATCACCCGAAATATTGTAAGATACTATCCCCGGACGCAATGTGCACCTTAAAATCTTGAAGATATCGGGATAATAATCCGGCAGGACGTAATCAAACTCAACGCCCTGCTCCGCCTGTCCGTCATATATCACTTCCGTGACAAATACAGGCTCTTTCTTTACAGAAAAGTCCATATGATCCTCCTTTAGCTGTTTCCCTCTTGTACGGGTTTTAACACAATATATGAGGACACGGGACATAATATTACAGTTTGTCAGCGGGGAAAAGAAAAAAGCTGTACCGAAAAGGTACAGCTTAAATGCATTAGTCTATCAATAAAATCCGCCGTCAACTCCGAGAACCTGTCCCGTGACAAATCCTGCCGATGCAAGATACACTGCGGCAGAGGCTACATCATCGGGTGTTCCCAATCTTCCGAGAGGGGTTTCCTCTATCAGTTCGTTAATTTCATCGGGCGACAGATGAGCGTTATTCATCGGACTGTCGATCACTCCCGGGGCGATGCAGTTTACCGTTATGCCGCTCGGTGCGACTTCTTTTGACAGCGACTTTGTGAAGCCGATAAGTCCTGCCTTGACCGTTGAATAAGGCACTTCGCAGGACGCTCCGTATACTCCCCATACGGATGAAATATTGATGATGCTTCCCTGCTTGCGGCTTATCATAAAAGGCAGTACCGCCTTTGTCATATTGAATGCGCCTGTCAGGTGAACATCCACCATGTTATACCAGTCAAGCTCGGTAACGTCGCTGAGTAGCTTTATCTGTGATATGCCTGCGTTGTTTATAAGCACATCGATTTTTCCGAAATCAGCCGCTATGCGTTCTACTGCAACCGACACTTCCTGAGCGGAAGACACATCGGTCTTATATGCCTTGCAACCGAGTTCTTTTTCAAGCTGACGGGCTTTTTCATCGGAGCTTTTATAGATTATAGCAACATCGTTTGTTTTTGCGAAGGCACGAACCATAGCACTGCCGATTGCACCCGTGCCGCCTGTAATAATTACTGCCATAGTAATCCTTTCGATTATAAAACGGGCATTGCATTACCTGCCTAAGTTAATGCAATGCCCTGCTTATTTACCTGCCTGTGACCTTTATCTCATCGCCGTCAGCGTCAACATTAATTTCAGAAACGTTTCCGTCGGCTTCAACTATGATATTGGCTACCTTATCCTCGATATCCTTGCGGACTATCCTGCGGACATCTCTGCCGCCGAACTTGCCGCCGGACGCTTTCTTTGCAACAAGGTCATACGCCGCATCGGTTACATTCAGTGTGATATTCTTCTCACCGAGAGGTTCTTTCATCTCGCCTATCATAAGGTGAGCAATACCGTTGTACGCTTCAAGCGACAATGGCTTGAACACAACTACTTCATCTACACGGCTTAAGAATTCCGGACGTAAGAACTCGCCGAGAGCCTTCATAGCCTTATCCTTGGAGATATCCTCCTCGCTCTTTGCAAAGCCAAGTCCGCTTGTGTTGAACGAAGAGCCTGCGTTTGAAGTCATTGCGATAACGGTATTCTCAAAGCTTACCGTTCTGCCGTGGGCGTCGTTTACCTTACCCTCATCAAGAATCTGTAAGAGAATGTTCATTACATCGGGATGAGCCTTTTCAATCTCGTCAAAGAGAATTACGGAATAGGGCTTTCTGCGTACCTTTTCGGTGAGCTGACCTGCCTCATCGTATCCTACATATCCGGGCGGCGAGCCGATAATTCTCGACACGCTGTGCTTTTCCATAAACTCGGACATATCAAGCCTTATAAGCGGGTCAACAGTGTTGAAAAGCTCGTTTGCAAGCACCTTTACAAGCTCGGTCTTACCGACGCCTGTAGGACCTACAAATATGAACGATGCAGGTCTGCGGCGTGCAGACAGTTGAACTCTTGTTCTCTTTATGGCGGCGGCGACAAGCTCGCAGGCTTCGTCCTGTCCGACTACCTTTGACTTGAGTACGCTTTCAAGGTTTGCTATACGCTTGAACTCCGTTTCAAGAAGTTTACTTGCAGGGATTCCCGTCCACAACTCAATAACCTTGCACACATCGTTCTCGGTAACATGAACTTCCTTTATCATTGGCTCAAGCTCTTCAATACGGGCGTTGTTCTTTGCAAGCTCGGTCTTTATCTCAGCTATGCGCTGATAGTCTTTGTTCTCGGTTTCAGCCGAAAGATTGTTTTCTTCCACCTCAAGAGCCTTGTTCTTCTTTTTGAGCTGTTCGTATTCGGTAAGCTCCTTGCTGTTTATACTTGCACAGGCGGCGGCTTCGTCAAGCAGGTCTATCGCCTTGTCCGGCAGATATCTGTCGGTAATGTAACGCTCGCTGAGCACTGCACAGCTTCTCAATATATCATCGCTCACATACAGCTTGTGATATTCTTCATAGTATTCCTTAATACCCTTGAGCAGTTCGATAGTGTCCTCAATCGACGGCTCGTTTGCCGTTACGGGCTGGAAACGCCTTTCAAGTGCGGAATCCTTTTCAATGTACTTTCTGTACTCGTTGAATGTGGTAGCGCCGATTACCTGTACCTCGCCTCTTGAAAGCGCAGGCTTCAGGATATTTGCGGCATTCATCGTGCCCTCTGAATCGCCTGTTCCTACAAGATTATGGACTTCATCTATAAATAAAATTATGTTACCTGCATTCTTTATCTCTTCGATAAGCGCCTTTACACGGCTCTCAAACTGACCTCTGAACTGCGTACCTGCTACAAGTGCGGTAAGGTCGAGCATATACAGCTCCTTGCCCTGAAGTCTGAACGGAACATCGCCGTCTGCCAGCTTCTGTGCGATACCCTCCGCTATAGCGGTCTTACCTACACCCGGCTCGCCGATGATACAAGGATTATTCTTAGTACGGCGTGATAAGATCTGCATTACACGGTAGATTTCCTTTTCTCTGCCGATTATGCGGTCGATCTCGCCTTTTTTCGCCTTGGCTGTAAGGTTTGTGCAATAGGTATCGAGAAATTTTCTTTTTTTCTTGTTGCGCTTTTTGTCGTCCTTTACATTCTGCTTATCGCCGTCTGTATTGCCGTCGGTATTTGATACGGCGTTGTTTGCGGCGGCGAAACGCTGAAAGAACGGCAATACAGTGCCTGCTCCTCCCGGTGAAAATTCATTGTCATCGTCTTCGCCTTCATCGGCGTCAGCGTCGGGGTCGCTCTCCCCGAAAAGCATCTTGTATGTTTCTTCAAGGTCATCGTCACTGATTCCCATCTTTTCAAGGTAGTCGTTTACCTGCGGAACACCGAGTTCCTTTGCGCAGATAAGACAAAGACCTTCATCACGCTTTTCAGTGCCCTGTATTGTTGAGATAAATACGACCGCCTGTCTTTTTTTACATCTTGAACAAAGCATTTATATCCAACCTTTCTTTAGGTTCTGTCTGTATTTCTGTAGTAATCTTAACAGATTGACTGTTATTATAGTTCTCTTTTGTTAACTGAGTATTTAATTAAGGAAATCGAGGAAGGAGAAATTGTATACCCAGCTGAATGCGTATGACTTGTTTATTGTCATTTCATTCAGGAATATAAGCGTATTATTGCTGAGAGCAACCGCCATATGTGCGATTATTACAACGATAAACACGATTATAAGACCCTGTACAAGTCCGAGCACACCGCCGAGCAGTGAGTTCAGCTTGCCTATTACGGGAAGCTTGTTTACTACCGATGTAGCTCTTATGAGTATTGAGAGTATTATCAGTACAAGGAAGAACAGTATTACAAATACTACGGTCCTCAGCGGCACAAGTATTACAGGCTTTGCCACATTGTCAAGTATCGCCTTACCGGGATTGCCGGATGATTCTACAACGCTTACAACGACACTGTTCACAAGTCCGCCGTCGATATCGTCTATAGTCTTTCCGTCAAGTCCGAGCGCCGGTACAGCCTCGCTTACCTGTGCGATTATATCGTTCACGCTTTCAGCCACATCGCTGTTCTTTATATTCTGAGACAGCACTTCCGTCAGGAGCATATTCTCAAGACCGTACTTGTCGATATCACTCTCGTACAGTTGCACAGAACCGAGATTGATGTTTGAGTAATCGACCGACTTGTCAATACCGAATGCCGTAAGGTCGACCTTGCTGATACCTGTATTGCTGAGGTTCACATTTGTGAGGTTTACAGTCACCTTGCCCGCCTTATCGGCTTTGAGCTCAAGGCTGTCCGGGCTCTTGCCGTTTATCTTTGCCTTATCCATATCTATCTTTCCGAGCTGTGTCACAACATTGTCGCCGAGCGCATCGTTGATAGATGTTGATATGCTCTGTTCGAGCGGCTTGCTTATAAAGCTGTCGTATACCCATGTTGACACGCCGTCGCTTATAAGCAGTGCAACCACAAAAGATGCCACAAAAGCCGCAAGGCTCAGCACCATACGCACAAAGCCCTTTTTTGCACCGATAAACAGCATACCTATAAGTATTGCCGCAAGTATCACATCATAAAACCAAAAAAAATCCGTTCCCATTAAATACCTTCCTTTCCGCTTTACCGTTACAGGCTGATGCTGTCGACAACATCATAGCCCATAAGCAGTACAGAACCTCCGACCGTTATAAAGTCGGAATAGCTGTCTTTAAGCAGCGTCTTTTTCACTGATTTGAGCGTTGAATCATACTGAGTTATGTCCGATTCGGTCATAACAAAAATACTATTACCACTCACCTTTATCTGCTTTACATCAGCTGAAACCGCAACGCTTGCCGTCATTTCGCACTTATCATTCAGCAGTACGATTTTCTTGCCGTCATCAGTGTAGTCGTCAAACACAAACGCTTTAAGAGATGATGATGTGTCAAAGTTCTCGACCGTTCCCGGATAGCTGTAGTTTCCGATAAGTTCACCGCTGTCTGCATTATACGTTGCCGCCATATTGTCGCCTGTCACCGTGAGCGTATTTCCGTCAATACCCAGTGCCAGAGAAACGCAGTCACTCAGCGACTGCGACCAAAGCTCAGTGCCGTCACCCGAAAGGTCATACTTTGATAGCTTTGTCACAATATCGCCGTTATCAGAGGTCACTCTGGTCACATACAGGTATCTGTTGTCGTCAGAGAACACTGCCTGCATTACATTATCATCAATAAAACGCTGTGTGTAAAGCCACTTTCCGCTTCCGTCATAGACGTATATAACGTTAGAATAGCGTCCGCCTGAGGTGACTACCGCCGTATGTTCGGAATTACTCAGAAATACAGAAACTATAACCTCGTCTTCTATATTGCCCTTATATATCTCACTTGTTCGGTTGAACAATGAAAAATCGTGACCGCCTTTATCATAGATGACCACACGCTTTGAATTTGATACCGCCATCGGATGAACATATCCGTGCTGCAAAGCAAAGTTCTGTCCGCCGTTCTCATTATAGGAATAAAGGTAAGTATCGCTAAGCAGTGCAAAGCTGTCGTTCATAGCACAGAAGCTGTAGTCCGACCTGCCGGTAAGACTTATCGGATATCCTGCCGTTTCTGTTGTTGTAGTCTGTATCCTTGACGCAATGCCACGCAGAGGTTCAAATATCGTGTCACGGTATATCCATACCGGCACTGCCGCCGCAACAACGACAAGCAATATAATAAGATTTCTTATCCGCTTTGCTTTTTTCTTCTTTTTTCGATACAGCGTAACATCGTTTATATCATTGTTTTGCTGTTCAAGAGGATTTTTATCGGGTACTTTCATATTTACCCCTCTTTCATTTATACATCGTTTTCGTAGAACACCTTGTTGAGATACAGTCCGCAGGGAGCAACCGTTTTGCCCGCAAACTCCCTGTCGGGCTTTGTAAGTGCGTTTATTATATCCTGCTCGGTGCGCTTGCCCTCGCTGACATATATAAGTGTGCCTACTATTATTCTTACCATATTATGGAGAAATCCGTTTCCGCAGACTTTAATTTCGACAAAATCGCCCGTCTGCTCAACATCTATCGAATAGACGGTTCTGACGGTTGACAGCAGATGCTCCTTAGCCTCCGCCTTGCAGAAGGACGCAAAATCATGCTCGCCGACCATAAGCTGTGCCGCTTTCTGCATCTTTGCTATATCCGGCTTATATGGATAGTGCATAGCAAGGTCGGCTGTGAAAACATCACGCACATCACCCGTAAAAATCCTGTAAACGTACTCCTTACCCTTGCTGTCAAACCTTGCGTGAAAGCTGTCAGGCATATCTTCGCAGGAAAGAAAGGCTATATCCTGCGGTAAAAGCGCATTTCCGCCTTTTATAAAGCCCTCGCAGGGAATGGGGCAGGTCGTTTTTACGTTGAACACAAACGCTCTTGCGTGCACACCTGTGTCTGTCCGTGAACAGCCGTTTATCGTAATATCCTCGCAGAGCAGTTTTGAAAGCACTTCCTCGACTGTCTGCTGTATGCTGTTTGCATTGTTCTGGCGCTGGTAGCCGTGATAGGCAGTGCCGTTATACGCCATTGTTACTTTAAGGTTACGCATAGTTCACCTTACATTCCGGGGACGGGAACATAAATGTTCATAAAAACAGTTAATGTGATCATTGCCGCCATAATTACAGTCGCAACAATATCTCTTGCACCGAACTTAAGCTGTTTCATGCGTGTTCTGCCCTCGCCGCCTCTGTAGCAACGGCACTCCATAGCAAGAGCAAGCTCGTTTGCACGCTTGAACGCCGATACAAACAATGGTATGAGCACCGGTATAAGCGCCTTGGCTTTCTTTACCAGTCCTCCTGTATCAAGGCTTGCGCCTCTCGCCTTCTGAGCCGACATTATCTTATCGGTTTCCTCGATAAGAGTAGGGATAAATCTCAGCGCTATCGTCATCATCATAGCAAGTTCGTGAACGGGAAAGTGAAGCTTCTTGAGCGGCGACAGCAGACGCTCTATTGCGTCGGTCAGCGCGATAGGTGAAGTCGTATAGGTGAGAAGCGACATTCCGACAATAAGGAACACTATCCTCACCGTCATAAACACCGATGTATTTATGCCCTCTGCGTAAATCGTGATAAATCCCAGCTTTACAAGCGGATCTCCCTCGCCGTGTATAAAGAACAGATTCAGTATACAGGTAAACAGTATTATCGGCATAATGGGTTTAAGGCTCTTGAAAATCAGCTTGAAGCTGATCCCCGACATCATATAAATAATCAGCATGAACAGTCCTGCCGAGATAAGCGAGCAATAATTTCCAGCCATAAACAGCATTACGACATAGGCTATATCAAGCACTATCTTGAAACGGCTGTCGAGCCTGTGGATTATTGAATTGCCCGGGAAAAACTGTCCTATTGTAATATCCTTCAGCATATCGTTCCTTTATCCATATACTGCATTATTCTCTCTTTTGCACGTTCTACAGTATATATATCTTTTCCTAAGTCTACACCTTTATCTCTCAGCTTCATCATGATCTTTGTGATCTGAGGAACATCAAGACCTATCTTTATAATTTCGTCCTGTCTTGCGAACACGCTGTCCGTATCCTCGTGGCAGAACAGCTTGCCCTTGTTCATAACAAGCACCTTATCGGCATACTTTACTATGTCCTCCATAGAGTGAGAAACAAGAAGTATCGTCTTGCCGTATTTCTTGTGGTAATCGCTTATCTTGCCAAGCACCTTTTCCCTGCCTATAGGGTCAAGTCCCGCCGCAGGCTCGTCAAGGATAAGTATCTCGGGATCCATTGCGATAACGCCTGCAAGTGCGACACGGCGTTTCTGTCCGCCCGAAAGGTCGAACGGCGAGCGTTCGAGAAGCTCCTCACGGATACCCATATTTTCTGCCGCCTCACGCACTCTGCGGTCGACCTCGGCTTCATCGCATCCCATATTTTTCGGTCCGTATGCTATATCCTTGTATACCGTTTCTTCAAACAGCTGATACTCGGAATACTGGAACACAAGACCGACTTTAAATCTTATCGAGCGTATATCAACGCCCTTGCTCCATATATTCTGACCGTCTATCAGCACCTCACCCGATGTCGGCTTTACAAGTCCGTTGAGGTGCTGGATAAGCGTTGATTTTCCGCTTCCGGTGTGGCCGATTATTCCGCAGAATTCGCCCTTTTCTATAGTAAGGTCTACGTTATCCACAGCTGTCGACTCAAACGGAGTGCCGACGCTGTATTTATAGGTAAGCCCTTTCAGTTCTATCACATTCATTTGTTATTCCTTATTTTTAAGAATATTGTACAGTACCTCTGCACATTCATCTTCATCTATAATATCATCGGGAACGTCTATCCCGCTTTTCTTAAGCTCATACATAAGCTCGGTCGCCTGCGGAACGTCAAGACCGACCGACTTTAACAGCTCCACCTGCGAGAATATTCTTTTCGGCACATCGTCAAGCAGTATATCGCCCTTGTCTATAACTATAACACGGTCAGCCTTTGCAGCTTCCTCCATATAATGAGTTATCAGCACAACGGTTATACCGTGCTCCTTGTTGAGCATTTTTATGGTTGACATTATCTCTTTTCTGCCCTTTGGGTCAAGCATTGCGGTCGGCTCGTCCATTACTATACAGCGTGGCCGCATTGCGATTATACCTGCTATTGCAACTCTCTGCTTCTGACCGCCTGAAAGCTGATGCGGAGCGTGATTGCGGTACTCATACATATCTACCGTCTTAAGTGCCTCGTCTACACGTCTGCGTATTTCATCGGGCGGAACTCCGAGGTTCTCAAGAGCAAATGCAACGTCCTCTTCAACTATAGTCGCTACTATCTGGTTGTCGGGATTCTGGAAAACCATTCCGACAGTCTGACGTATATCGTATATCCTGCTCTCGTCTGTCGTATCTATACCGTCAATAAGCACCTTGCCCGAGGTGGGAAGAAGAATGCCGTTGAAGTGCTTTGCAAGCGTTGATTTTCCGCTTCCGTTATGACCGAGCACAGCTACAAAGCTTCCCTCCTCAATCGAGAGGTTAATATCGGTAAGTATACGGTTCTTGCCCGTTTCGTCGCCGTTTTCGTCAAATACGGTATAATCGAATATAAGGTCTTCGGTTTTAATTATCTCGTTATCTTTCAATCCGTTCTCCTTTGCCGCCGTTTAATCGAAATATACTACAGCGGTGTTTCCCGCAGGCACTGCAAGCCCTGTCTGTTCAACGGGAAGTCCTATCTCCTGCGAATCTACTTTTATCTTGTATTTTCTGCCTACCGTCATCTGTAAAAGGTATGTCATTACCGATGAGGAAAGACCGGTCGTATAGCTGTTGAGCACTATGAACAGCGGCTTTTCGGAAAGCACCTCGGTACACATATTCATAAGGTCGCATATGCTGTCCTCAAGCTTCCACATCTCGCCGTTTGTACCTCTGCCGTAGCTTGGGGGGTCGAGTATGATGCCGTCATAGCGGTTTCCTCGTCTTATCTCTCTGCCGAGAAACTTTACCGCATCGTCTACTATCCATCTTATCGGCTTGTCGGAAAGACCGCTGAGCTTTGCGTTTGTCCTGCCCCAGTCAACCATACCCTTTACTGCGTCAAGGTGACATACCTTTGCGCCTGCCTTTGCGCAGGCAAGCGTTGCGCCGCCCGTATAGGCAAACATATTGAGTACGTTTATCTCTCTGCCGGCATTTCTGATAAGCTCTGAACACAAGTCCCAGTTGACCGCCTGCTCGGGAAATATTCCCGTATGCTTGAAGCCTGTAGGCTTTACCATAAAGGTAAGTCCCTTGTAGCTTATGTTCCAGCTTTCCGGAAGCTGCTTTTTATACTCCCATTTACCGCCGCCGCTTGATGAGCGGTGATACACTGCGTCCGCCTTATTCCACAGCGGCGAGGGGTCGGGGTTTTTCCATATTATCTGCGGGTCGGGACGTACAAGCGTTATTCCGCCCCATTTTTCAAGGCGCTGACCGTCAGACGCGTCTATAAGTCTGTAGTCCTGCCAATCCTCTGATTTTCTCAAGTTAATTCACCTTATCCTGTATCTGTCGACAGTCGGTCGTATCGTGTCAAGAAACGAATTTTCGCCTATCGTGTTTATTTTAAAGAATACTGCCTGACTGCCGCCCGTCGACATTACCGAAACGAATATTCTGCCATCGGTCTGGAACAAGGTAAAATTCATACTTACCCTGCCCTTGCCGAGATAGCTGTAACGCTCATACGCACGGATCGAACAACGTGTACTGCCGCTTATAATATCCGAGACTTCCTCAAGTGTGGCACTCTTACTGCCGCCCATTACCGTACTATGAAGGTCTGCCAGGATAATATCAAAATTCCCGTACAGTTCAGCTTCTATCTTTGCCATAAAAACTCCTTTAACATTTCATCGGCACAGGCACTCTCTTACTGTATCCGCAATAAGATTTGTCCAGTGATGCACTTCCTTTTCGTCTTTGCCCTCTATCATAACTCGTACAAGCGGTTCTGTTCCGCTTTCCCTGACGAGTATTCTGCCGTTTTCGCCCATAGCCTGTTCAGCCTGTGCGATAATGTCGGTTATTTCCTGCGTCTTGTCCCACAGTCCCTTTTTGTCCTCGGTGATCTTTACGTTTACAAGTAGCTGTGGGAAGTCGGGTATATCCTTTACAAGCTGTGACAGCGGACGCTTGCATTTCGACAGCAGTTCAAGGGTCTGTACTGCGGTCAGCTGTCCGTCGCCTGTCGTCGCATGGTCAAGGAAAATAATGTGTCCGGACTGTTCGCCGCCTATATTATAACCACTGTTCAGCATTTCTTCAAGAACATAACGGTCGCCGACCTTCGTGCATACGGTGTCTATCTTGTTTTCGTTCATAAAGCGGTGGAAGCCGAGGTTGCTCATTACGGTGACTACTGCCGTGTTGTTTTTCAGCGTACCCATTTCCTTCATATAACGTGAAATGATAGCAATGAGTTTGTCGCCGTCTATAATGTTGCCCTTTTCATCGACAGCAAGACATCTGTCTGCATCGCCGTCAAACGCAAAGCCCACGTCACAGCCACGCTTTTTAACAAGCTCTACAAGCTGTTCCATATGTGTAGAGCCGCATTTATCGTTTATATTAAGACCGTCAGGCTCGTTGTTGATATATACAAATTCTGCGCCAAACTTATAGAAAAGCGATTCTGCGGTTGCGCTTGCACTGCCGTTTGCACAGTCTATCGCAACAAGAAGTCCCTGAAACTTGCCGCCGACAGTCGACTGGATATGCTCGTTGTACTCGCTTACAGCGCCGTACATAGTTCTTACTCTGCCGACATCCGAGCCGTCAACAAGCGTCATTTTTTCCGGAGTGTCAAGTATCAGCGCCTCTATCTCGTTTTCGACTTCATCGGGGAGCTTGAAGCCGGTTGAAGAGAACAGCTTTATGCCGTTATATTCAACGCTGTTGTGCGAAGCTGAGATCATCACTCCTGCGTCCGCCTCATAATATCTTACAAGATACGCTACGGCAGGGGTGGGTACTACTCCGAGAAGTTCAACGTCCGCACCTACCGAGGTTATACCTGCGATAAGCGCAGATTCGAGAATATCCGAAGATATTCTTGTGTCCTTGCCTATCAGTATTCTTGCTTTTCCTTTATGTGTTTTCTGCTTTGTCAGTACAATTGCGGCGGCTCTGCCTATGTTCATAGCAAGCTCGCAGGTAAGCTCGGTTATAGCAACGCCTCTTGCACCATCGGTTCCGAATAATCTGCCCATAATGCTTAAAATACCTTTCTTCGTTTTTTCCAAACACTAAGTAACTATATCTACATTGAAAATCAGTCAAGCCTTTGCTGACCGTCACGCACAAGTCCGAGGTGCTTATACGCAAGCTCGGTCGCACATCTGCCTCTCGGAGTTCTTGAAATAAAGCCGAGTTGCATTAGGTACGGCTCGCATACATCCTCAAGCGTTACCGATTCTTCGCCGAGTGCGGACGCAAGCGTTTCAAGTCCGACAGGACCGCCGTTATAGCCGTTTATTATCATAGTAAGGAAACGCTTGTCAAGGCTGTCAAGACCGAGCTTGTCGATTTCAAGTCTGTTGAGTGCGATATCAGCCATTTCCTTTGTTATCTTTCCGTCGCCCATAACCTCGGCAAAGTCACGCACACGCTTGAGCAGGCGGTTTGCTATACGGGGTGTTCCTCTTGAACGCTTTGCTATCTCCATAGCGCCGTTTTTATCGCACGGGATCGAAAGTATCACCGATGAACGCATTACTATATTGCAAAGCTCCTCGGGGGTATACATTTCAAGACGCATTATCACTCCGAACCTGTCACGCAGAGGTCCTGTAAGCTGTCCTGCTCTTGTTGTAGCGCCGATAAGCGTAAATCTGTTCAGGTCAACTCTTATCGACTGGGCGGAAGGTCCTTTGCCTATCATAATATCAAGCACGCAGTCTTCAAGAGCGGGATAGAGTATCTCCTCTACCTGCCTTGAAAGGCGGTGTATCTCGTCTACGAACAGTACATCGCCTGCCTGAAGTCCTGTGAGCAGTGCCGCAAGCTCACCCGGCTTTTCTATAGCAGGACCTGAGGTCACCTTGAAATTAACGCCCATTTCGTTAGCGATAATTCCTGCAAGCGTTGTCTTACCAAGTCCAGGAGGGCCGTACAGCAGAACGTGGTCAAGGCTCTCGTTTCTTCTCTTTGCCGCCTCAATGTATACACGCAGGTTTTCCTTTACCTTTTCCTGACCGATATATTCGTTCAGCTTTTTGGGACGTAAGGAAAACTCAACGTCCGTATCTTCTGCCGAAAACTGCGGCTCGACTATGCGTGCGCCCTCGTTGTCGTCAATGTCGGCTATATGTGAAAGATCGTTTCTCTCAATCATTTATACGCTTTCCCTTCAAAGTTAATGCGTGGACAACTTATCAGAACTTTGCAAGCTTCTTAAGCCCTGCCTTGATAAGCTCGTCGGCAGGTGTTGCCGGGTCAAGTCCGCTCAGCGCCGATGTGGCTTCGTTATTTGTATAACCAAGCACCATAAGTGCGGATATCGCCTCGGCAAAAGTATTTGACGGTGCGGCTACCATCGGTACTGCACTGCCCTTTACTCCCGCGGCAACGTCCTGCTTCGACACCTTATCCTTAAGCTCAAGGACGATACGCTCTGCGGTCTTTTTGCCGATACCGGGCGCATTTGTCAGCGCCTTGCTGTCGCCGGATGCAACGCAAAGCGCAAATGACTGCGGCGTCATTCCCGATAATATTGAAAGTGCCGCTTTAGGACCTACTCCCGATACGGATATCAGCATTTTAAAGCAGTTAAGCTCTGCGGCGTCATAAAAGCCAAACAGTTCTACCGCGTCTTCCCTTACCGCAAGATAGGTGAGAAGCTTTGCCTTTTCGCCGGTTTTAAGGTGTGATAATGTATTTGCGGTCGTGCGGCAGGCATAACCCACGCCGCCGCAGTCGATGACCGCAAGATTAGGCTCGATCAGATCGACCGTTCCGTTTACGCTGTATATCATAATGTACTCTTTTCTATATATTTGATGTTCTCAGATTCCTGAGCAGTGAACCACTGGTCTGACCGTGGCATATAGTCATTGCAAGTGCGTCCGCCGTATCGTCGGGTTTCGGCACTGCGGGGAGTTTCAGAATGTTCTTCGTCATCTCCTGAACCTGTTTTTTTACCGCCTGACCGTAACCTACTACCGCCTGCTTTACCTGAAGCGGCGTGTACTCGTTGATTTCAATTCCACGCTGTGCCGCCGCCATTATTATAATGCCTCTTGCCTGGGCTACATCTATACCTGTCTTCTGATTATTGGTGAAGTAGAGCCGTTCTATCGACAGTGCGTCCGGCTCCCAGGTGTCAAGTATCTGACAGAAGTCTTCATATATCTCGCACAGGCGCTTGGAAAACGGGGTATCCTTATCGGTTGTTATAGCGCCATAGTCAAGCACCTTGAATTTTCCGCCGCTGTAATCGACAATTCCGAAACCTACTATCGCATAGCCCGGGTCAATGCCAATAATACGCATAGCCGCCTCCTCAAAGTAACGTCTTCTGCCAATGTACAGTCAGAAACAAAAAACAAAAATCCATACTAAAGAAGTATAACACAAACACAGAAAAAATGCAACTTTTTTATTATCGGTGCATCAACGTAATACAAATTAAGTAAAATCGGTTGAAATTTACGCTCTTTGGGTATATAATAGTATAAAACGATTGGAGAAAAAATGAGAAAATCACATATGACCGCTGTCCTGCCGCTTACTGTGCTGTGCGCCGCTTTAACTGCCGGATGCAGCCAAAAACAGCCGTACACGCACGACAGCTTTACATTTGATACCTTCGTATCGTTCACGATATACGATATCGACGGAAATTCTACCGCAGAGGAGATCTGCAAGGGTGCATCGGGGATGCTTAGCGCACTTGACGATACGCTGTCACGAACAAAGTCCGACAGTCTGATCACAAGGATAAACGACAATGCGTATTCATCGGCTGTGGATGTCGATGCGGCAACATATAACATGCTCAAAACCTGTACGCAGCTGTCAGACCTTACAGACGGAGCGTTTGACATAACACTCGGAAATATCTCCGATATGTGGGGCTTTGGCAAAGAAAACGCTGTAAAGCCCGGTGATACGGAGCTTAAAAAGCTTGCGGGCAGAAAAAACTATGAGAACATTGTCTTTAACTATTATGAGCAGACAGTTGCCTTCTCCTCGGATGGTTTCAGCATAGACCTCGGTGCGGCGGCAAAGGGCTACGCTATGGATATGATGGACACATACCTGAGAGATTCGGGTGTTACATCAGCAGTAGTCGATTTTGGCGGCAGTATACTTACTATAGGCGATAACAACGGTGAGCGTTGGAATATAACAATAACCGCTGATGAAACGAACTCTCCTGTCGGAACACTTAAAGTAAACGAGGGCTATATAGCTACCTCAAACGGTGCTAAGCGCTTTGTAGAATATGACGGTGTAAAGTACCACCATATAATAGACCCCGAAACGGCTTATCCCGCAGACAGCGGCGTTAAAAGCTGTACCGTGTACTCAGGAAGCGGACTTATAAGCGATGCGCTGTCAACCGCATTTTTCGTTATGGGTGCCGATAAAGCAAAGGCATTTTATGATAAATACGACATTGCAGAATATGTCATAACGCTGACCGACGGCACGGTTATCGTATCGGACGGCATTTCTGCCGACTTTACCGCATCATGACCGATAAGCGCAAAGTAATCTGTATAATAGCGGTGTTGTGCGTTGTTTTCTTCTCGCTGCTGGGAATAATTCTGGTAAACAATTCAGGCGGCGGCAATACTGCGTGCATATACAGTAACGGGAAACTCATAAAGACTGTAGATCTACACAGTTCCGAAGAGCAATCTTTCACCGTAAATTCAGCAGACGGCGGATATAACATAATAACGGTGAAAGACGGCAGTATAAGCGTTACGGACGCCGACTGTCCGGACAGAATATGCGTTATGACCGCACCGATTTCGGACGGTATTCAGCCGATAGTATGTATGCCGCATAAGCTGGTTATCCGCATTGAAACTAACCGCACGGAGTACAGCCATGACAGCTAAGAAACTTGTATTTGCGGCACTTCTTGCCGTAATGTCGTTGACGCTGTATGTAATAGAGGGTATGATACCGCCGATCGTGCCTATACCCGGCTTCAGGATAGGACTTGCATACTTTCCGATATTGTTTACAATGTACCTCGGCGGTCGATGGAAAGCGTATGATACTGCACTGATACTTATAGTGCGGGTGCTGTTATCGGCGCTTATATCAGGAAACCTTATGGCGTTGCTCTTTTCACTCACGGGCGGTGCGTTGTCATTTGTTGCTATGGCTGTTACACACAGGTTTATAAAAGAACCGTGGGGAGCGTTCCCTGCCGGAATATTCTCGGCGGTAATGCACAACGTCGGACAGATAGCGGCGGCATCGCTTGTATATTCCGTGTCGGTGTTTGCGTATCTTCCGTTTCTTGCTATCGCCGCCGTACTCACCGGAACATTCATTGCGGCGGTCGTATGGCTGATACTCAGAAAGCCGAACAGGATAATCACAAAAATAAGAAATACAGAATAAAAGGATAAGAACCATGGATAAAGCTAAGATAGAAAGAATAAACTACCTCGCAAGGCAATCACGGGAACGTGAACTGACGCCCGAAGAAAAAAAGGAACAGACCGAACTGCGCAACGAATACAGAGCCTCGTTCAGAAGAGGTCTGATGTCCGAACTGGACAGAGTTTACGTCGTTGACGAAAAAGGCAATCAGCAGAAACTGATAAAAGATGACAAGAAGTAAAATAATCCGTAAAGGACTGAATTACCATGGATAAAATATTTGACGCTCTCGAAACGCTTTACGGCAACTGCGGAATACCGTTCTTTTTAAGCGATGAATACGGAAATATTCATTGGAGAAATTCAGCGTGCGGCACTGTCATTATCTTTCCGAAAGGAATAAACGATACCGCAGATACGGCGCAGGTCAGCATTGACGGCGAACTTTATACAGCACAGTCAAGCAAACTTCCCTCCGTCAATAAAACTCTTATGCTCTGGCGTGTAAACACGCTTACAGATGTACTGATGCAACTCGGAAGTACAGACACATATACAGATATATGTTATATGCTCGCCAAAGCAAAGAGCGACATTTCAGACGCCGAAAAGAATATCAGGGACAAAACCGCGCTGAATACTTTAAAGCGTAATATCGAAGTTCTGACAGAAATCGCCACAGTCATATACAACAGAGCTGCGCACACACCGTCGGTGTATTTTCTTGAACAGCTCAGGATGATAACCGACGAAGCAAACAAAATCATGAGCGATATTCCCATTGTGTTCAGAATCGACACCGAGCAATCATTCACCGAAGATATACCGGTCAATGTCGGACAGCGGATGTTCTATGTGTGTATGTTCAGCGTGCTCAAAGCGATGGTGCGATGCTCCGGCAGGAAGCTGTTCAACCTGAAAATAGGCAGAGCTTCCGACAGAGTCACGCTCACTTCTTCTTTTCCGCTCAGGAGCGAAACGCACGCAGGTATGATAACGGACGATTTTGAAATGTACGGCGCAAAACTGTATATAGGGTATATCGGCGGAAATATGAAGTATACGACCGAAAATGACTTTGCGCATATCGAAATATCAATACCGTGCGGAAGTGCCGTTTCACTCAACAGTCCGTCGTTCAGCCCGTCCGGGGATGTATGCCCCGCTGTAGCCGGTATTTTTCTCAGCAATATAACAGACGACGCATAAGGTGATAAAGTGACAGAGCGGTTTACAATTTTTTTAGACTTCAAACACATTTCTATCATAAAAGGCGGATATAATAATAAGCGTCAGGTAAAACTGACAGATTTTATGGTGGTTGAATAATTCAATAATCATAATTTCCTCTCCCAACATTTCATTGATAATTTGATTTGTGCTTATTTATTTCCGTTCAGTTTACTTTGTTAAACTGAATTTTTTTTACAATAAACGGATAGCCGAAAAGAAAGGAATAAAGACTATGTATAAAATTCTCGTAGCGGACGACGAACAGAAAATCCGTGAGGTCATCAAGGAATATGCCGAATATGAGGGTCATACGGTGTATGAGGCGGTAGACGGTATGCAGGCTGTCGATATGGCAAAGGAGCAGGATTTTGACATAATAATAATGGACGTTATGATGCCGAGGCTGGATGGTTTTTCAGCCTGCAAGGAGATAAGAAAGTTCAAGAACACACCAATACTTATGCTCTCGGCAAGAACGGAGGAATATGACAAGCTGTTCGGATTTGAGATGGGCGTTGACGACTATGTTGTAAAGCCGTTCTCTCCCAAAGAGGTTCTCGCTCGCATAAATGCGATAATAAAGCGCAACAAATCCGGAAATGAGCCTGCCGGCGAAACTGTAAAGTTTGAAGGGCTTGAAATAAACTTCACTGCAAGAGATGTTTTCATAGACGGCGAAAAGGCAAACCTTACCCCAAAGGAATACGACCTGCTGTTCTACCTTGTGAAGAACAAGAACATAGCTCTTACCAGAAACAAGCTTCTTGAAGAAGTATGGGGATATGATTTCTTCGGTGACGACAGAACTATTGATACTCATATCAAGATGCTGAGAAACAACCTCGGTCCGTACAGAAAGTTTATTGTTACGCTAAGAGGTATGGGATATAAGTTTCAGGTATGAAATACTACAGCCGTCAAAGTTTGGCGGCTGTAATTGCTAACAAGGAAGTAATTTTTAAATGAAAGACAGACTAAACAGCATACGTTTCCGATCGTGGCTGACATTTGTGTTGTTCTCACTGCTTGTAATAGTGTTCCTGTACTTTTTCCAGGTCGTGCTTCTGTCAAGCTATTATGAGTACATGAAGATACAGGAAACTGCGTCGGCGGCAAAACAGATAAAGGATGCCTGGTCACAGCAACCCGAAAACCTGAATACTATCGTTTCAAACATAGCCGATACACAGAAGATATACATCGAGATCTCTGACAGCAACCGCCCGTATTTCAGGGCAAGTTCGCTCGACAAGAGCAACAAAGAGATTTACTCACTGATCACAAGCCTCGATCCGGAAGATATGAAAGAAATAATCTCAGGTGAAAACACATTCTTCACTGCGACTATTCCGAGGACAAACAACGACAGCAAGGCAATAGTGCTTATAGCACAGCTCGATGACGGAACGCAAAGCACATTCTTTGATACTAACGGCGTGGTAAGGCTGTATATATTCAATTATCTCGAACCGCTCGGTACTACTACGACAATTCTTCACAGCCAGCTGAATCTGACGGCAGGCATTATCATAATAGCGGCATTCATAATGTCGATAATTTTCTCCAACAGCATATCAAAGCCGATCATCAATATATCCAAAGCGGCGCTCAAGCTTCCGCAGGGACAGTTTGATATGCCGAAACAGAAGCACTGCTTCACGGAGATAAACGAACTTACCGATACGCTGAGCTCCGCATCGGTAGAAATCGCAAAAGCGGACACCTTGCGTAAGGATCTTATGGCGAATATTTCGCACGATCTGCGTACTCCGCTTACGATGATAAAGGCTTATGCGGAGATGATAAGGGATCTTTCGGGCGATAACCCCGAAAAGCGAGAAAAGCATCTTCAGGTCATTATTGACGAAACCGACAGATTGACTTCTCTCGTAACCGATATCCTTGACCTGTCAAAACTCCAGAGCGGAGTTGCAGAGCTTAAATACGAAACGATAAACTTCTCTGAACACCTTGGCGATATAGTCCCCCGCTTCTCGCTGCTGAATGAAATCAAGGATTACAATGTAGCGCTTAACGCAGAGCCGGATATATTCATAAACGCCGACATCACAAAGATAGATCAGGTAGTGTACAACTTCATAAACAATGCTCTGACCTATACAGGTGATGACAAGACGGTAAGAGTAAATCTGTATCACAAGACACCGACAACCGCAAGACTTGAGGTTTGCGACAGCGGTATAGGTATCGATCCGGAAAACCTTAAATATGTATGGGACAGATACTATCGTGTGAAGAAGGACGGCGAAACGCATCAGCGTGCAAAGAAAGGCAGCGGCCTTGGATTATCTATCGTAAAGGGTGTGCTTGAAATGCACAGGTTCAATTTTGGTGCAGACAGTACGGTCGGTGTCGGCAGTACGTTCTGGTTTGAGTTTGAGGACTGCAACCCGGATAAAGTGCAGGTTGACGAAAAGAAGCAGAAAAAGCTGAAGAATAAGAATAATGCTGAACAGCAGTAAATGTAAAACCCCGTTCACATATGTGAACGGGGTGATTCTTTTATTATATCAATCGCCTGTAGATTCTCTCAGAACAAGGCTGTGCGGTAATGTATAAAGGTTGTGGTCGGGATTTGTCGCTTTCATATTTTCGATCAGCTTCTCGATTACCAGCTTGCCCTGTGCGTAACACGGCTGTTCGACCGTAGATAAGTGCGGTACGAACATATGTGAATACTGGATATTGTCAAAGCCCATAAAGATAAGATCCTTGCCTATCCTGTAGCCCTTTGAAAGTGCATAGTTCATTGCGCCGATTGCGATAATATCCGAAATCGAGAATATAGCGGTAGGTGGACTCGGCAGGTTCATAAGGTATTCACAGCCTCTCATACCCTGCTCTGTTTCATAGCCGCCGAAATAAACGTAATCTTCGTTATAGGGAATGCCGTTATCCTTGAGCGCCAGCTTGTAGCCTATCTCACGGTCAATGCTCGACTGGCTTCTCTGTAAAGTTGTGATAAGTCCTATCTTCTTATGTCCCTTGCGGATAAGGTAATTAACTGCGTCACGGCCTGCCTTTACGTTATCTATTGTGACGGTAAGGACGTTACAGTTGTCTAGACGTTCAAGGCACATTGCTATGTTGTGCTTTTCACCGAGCGAATTGATGGTTGCGGCATCCAGCTTAGGACCGAGCAGTACCGCACCGTCTACGGCTCTTGAGAAAAGCATACCGAGCAGGTGCATTTCGTGGTTGGGATCGTCGTGAGTGGTAGCAATCAGAACATCATAGCCCTGCGAGAATGCGGCTACCTCCATACCTCTTATAACGTCCGAATAGAAGCTCTGCTCTGTTGACGCTATGATGGCAAGTATTCTTCTCGTTTCGCTTTTTCTTAAATCTCTGCCGAGAAAGCTGGGACTGTATCCGAGCGCCTGAACAGCACTGTTTACCGCCTGTATTGCCTCTTCGGAAACGTTGGATTTTTTATTAAGAACTCTTGAAACGGTTGCAACGGAAACATTAGCCGCCTTTGCAACGTCCTTGATAGTAACACTCATCGGCATTCTCTCCCTCAATTAAGCTATATTACAATTATACAGTATTGTGAAACCGTTTTCAATGTGACATTTAGCCAAAATTCGATATGCAATTTTATCATTTTTTACAAAGCGCAGGTTTTTACTTCGCGAAAATCATGATAACGGTTTTCAAAAAAACGCATTATTTTCTTAAAAAGTGCACATTATTTACCCTGAATCTGCTTAAAACAGTGAAAACGGAGCGTTACAATTATAACTTTAGCTAATTTTATAAACAAAAGGCATATATAGAGGTGCTTTTTGTGTAAAAAGTTACTTTACAAATGTTCGGTTTTAGGTTACACTATTATACAAAGGCAGATATAAAGTTATTAGCTAAATTGACGAGTACAGAGGTAATATTTGATGAAGAAAAAATCCGTTACAATGAGCGACATAGCAAAGGCTATGGATATAAGCACAGTTACAGTATCAAAGGCGCTGGGCGACAAAGACGGCGTAAGTGAGGAGCTTCGTGAGAAGATAAAGCAGAAGGCTAACGAAATGGGATACCGTTTCAGCTACACGTCAAAGTCATCGAAGGAAGGCTTTACATTCAACATAAGTATAGTAGTGGCAAAGCACTTTATAAATGACGCAAGTGCGTTCTACTGGGTAATGTACCGTCATATCGTGGAACTTCTGCAAAAGCAGAACTATTACGGCATACTCGATGTAATTTCAGAAAGCGATCAGGCGAACCGTTCAATGCCGAATTCGGTATCGGACAAAAAGGTTGACGGCGTAATCGTACTCGGACAGTTTGACGATGAATATGTAAGCGAACTGTTAGACCTTGATATTCCTGTGGTTTTCCTTGACTTCTACAGCAGTGACAACCGCACAGACACCATTCTTTCAGACAGCTTCTTCGGCTCTTATATGCTTACAAACTATCTTATAAACGCAGGACACCGCAACATAGGCTTCCTCGGTACTATAACGTCAACATCAAGCATACAGGACAGATACCTCGGATATTACAAGGCTCTGCTTGAAAAAGGCATACCTCTGCGCAGTGAGTGGGTAATTGACGACAGAGGTCCCGAAGGCACAAGCTATCCTCACTTTGACCTTCCTGCACAGAAGCCGACAGCTTTCGTATGCAACTGTGACGAGGCGGCATACTGCCTGCTCAATCAGCTCAGAAGCGAGGGCTATGTAGTGCCCGATGACATTTCGATAGTCGGCTACGATAACCACATCTACTCTACTATTTCAAATCCCCGTATTACAACGATCGACGTTGACAGCAAGAGAATGTCTTATGAGGCTGTCGAAACGATAATCAAGAAGATAAGGGATAAAAATTATTCAAGGGGCAGAACGCTTGTAACGGGCAAGCTGATTATCCGTGACAGCGTAAAGATATTGAAATAATGAAAATTATAGATACTCACGCACACTATGACGACAGGTGGTTTGACGAGGACAGATATGAGGTTCTCGACCGCATTTTGTCCGACAATGTGCTGGCAATCATAAATATGAGCGTGGATATTCCGACCTGCGAGTTTTCTCTGTCGCTTACCGAGCGTTACGAAAATGTATTCTGTGCGGTAGGGATACACCCCGAAAATATAGCCGATACACCCGACAATTACATTGATACACTGAGAACGCTTGCAAAGAATAAAAAGGCGGTCGCTATAGGCGAGATAGGACTTGACTATCACTATGACGGCTATGATGCAGAAAGACAGCAGGAGATATTCGAAAATCAGATAAAGCTTGCAAACGAACTTTCCCTCCCTGCCGTTATCCACTGCCGTGACGCTACGGAAGATATGATGAAAATACTGCACCGCACTACTCCCGATAAATTTGTGGTGCATTGCTATTCAGGAAGTCCGGAAACCGCAAAGGAACTTTTAAAACTCGGCGCATATATCAGCTTCACAGGCGTATTGACATTCAAGAATGCTAAAAAGGCGGTACATTCGTGCGAGATTATTCCAAGCGACAGGCTTATGCTTGAAACGGACAGCCCTTATATGGCACCCGTGCCGTTCAGAGGAAGTCGCTGTGACAGCTCTATGACGCATAAAACAGCGGAAAAGCTGGCTGAAATAAAGGGCATACCGACTGAAGAAGCTATTAAAATCTGCAACGAAAATGCGGTGCTTTTCTTCGGACTTGATATAAAGTCTTGATTTATGTCATAAAATATGGTAAGATATATAAAGATATCGGCAGGACACGAAGTTCTGCCGAAAAATATATTTTGATATTTGAAAGGAAACAAAATGGACGCAGACCCCCGAAAACCTAAGCGAGCGGTAAAGATACTGCTTGCACCGCTGATTTTACTGAACAAAGGTCTTGATAAACTGTTATCAAAGGCACTCGGCGACAGCTACTACGACAAGGAAGAAACCACGCAGGACAACATTATGTCTATGGTCGATGCTGGCAACGAATACGGCAACCTTGAGGACGAATCGGCACAGATGATAAACAATGTGTTCGAGTTCGGCGATCTTGTCGCATCGGATGTAATGACGCACAGAAAGAACATTGTCGGAGTAGACATGAATTCATCTCTTGATGATATTGTCTATATTGCACTTGAAAAGGGCTTTTCAAGAATACCCGTATACAAGGAAAACATTGACGCTATAGTCGGAATAATCATAGTAAAGGATCTTCTCTGCCTTGTCGGAAACGAAAACAAGGATAAGCTGAAAATAGAGGACTTTCTGCGTGAGGCGGTATATGTTCCCGAATCGTGCAGCTGCTCGGACGTGTTCAAGTTTCTGACTAATCTCAAGTCGGGTATGGGCATTGTGATTGACGAATACGGCGGTACGGCAGGAATCATCACGCTTGAGGATATAATCGAGTCGATAATGGGCAACATAGAGGACGAGTATGACGAGGAAAAGGATATGATAATCCCCCGCTCAAACGGCGCATACGAGGTCAGCGGTGAAGCCGATCCCGAAGATGTGCTCGAGCTGTTCGGCTATGAGCTTGAAGAAGATCACGAATATGACACCATAGCAGGCTTTGTTACCGACC
>ERZ1035041.187-NODE-187-length-35967-cov-7.341028_pt1 | contig 35967 bp, 20 predicted proteins | sample MGYA00520684_ERZ1035041 | MGnify/ENA primary metagenome ERZ1035041 (study PRJEB33766, sample SAMN09781699) | gut metagenome | biome: gut microbiome | host: Homo sapiens | place: Madagascar | study: EMG produced TPA metagenomics assembly of the PRJNA485056 data set... | reverse complement strand
TAACATTACCTTCGTAGACCCTACTGTATGAGAATCTAAATCGTTTCTTTCCTTTATTGATTGTTAGACAATTACCATTCAGGGTAAACCCACCTTGTTTGAATACAAAAGAATTAAATTTCTCCGGTGATTTAAACTTAGGTGGTCTCTTCGATTTTCTTTTAAAGAAACGATTATAAGATTCATCCAGTCGTTCAAGTATCTCTTGTGTTGTTTGAGAATGAAGCAAGTTTCTCCTAATCCTTTTGGCAAAATGCTTCTTCATTTTACCAACCGATATATATTTCCCAAATAGTTTGTAGTATCTACGTTGTAGAGCTAACGCATGATTCCATACAAAACAACATTCACGAAGCATCCTTTCCAGATACTTTGTTTTCTTTGAATGGTATATGTTGTATTTGTATGAAATCATTTTTTTATCTGTAATTTTGATTCAAAATTAATCAAACCAATTCATCCACCTACTAAAGTATGGTGGTTTTGCTGATTAAATAATCATAAAATCAGCTTCGTTAGCTTTACCTTCTATGAAGATAACGGTTTTGCTTCCAGGTCTATGATCGTCTAAGCTTGCCGGGATTCCTAATATCGTCCATCCTTTAAACTCAGCTATCTTAAAACGCATGACATCAAACACCTTATAGAAATCATCACAATCTACAGATTCTATCACCTTAACATCCTCTTCTGTGAATTTACCTCGTATTGGAATAACGTAATGACCAGGGCAGCCATCGGTTCCGAAATATGCGATTCTAACCACGATATTTACAATATTTTAATTTATTTTGCTAAAACATTCATATAACATGGCACATCTACCACATCTCTTCTACGAAGTCCCTTATCAAAATAAGAAACCATATAAGTATTTTTACCTTCGTGATCAGGTCTGGGATCGAAACATTCAAAAACGAATCTTGTTACACCTTCCAAATGACCAAGCATGAAAACAAATTCGCCACCGTATCTTTCGCTGGCTAACTCTTCTACGGTCATAACCTATCTCCTCCTAATCCTGAGTTAATACTAACGTACTTAACACGGACATCATTTCCACGTCCAAGCTGACCCCAGCCGGGCGATGGCGTTCCCTTAGCCGGAGCAGCGACAGCCCTAAGCCGAGGCCAGTCCTGCTTTTGTCTCATGGCTTCAGCCTCTTCGTAATACCGGTTACACAGTTCTTGATCTTCGTAACCAACGTAATCTTCCTTATTTTCCATATAGAATAGTTTTTCAACAAATGTACGACATTCATGAATTGATTAGATTTAAAATAAAATAGTATGAATTAAAATAAAAACCCGATACGTTAAAATCGCATCGGGCCTGGTATTGAAAAAATAGGTTCAGATCTTGGGTAAAGACTCGAGCCAATTTTTAACATCTTTATATTTAGGGTCTTTGTCTATTCTATCTTTCAGTTCATGCAATGCTGAGTCCATGACCGTATTCGGTACGCCAATCAACTCTCCTATTAAATACAATGGGGTTTTATTTGATTTAGATTCGTGTGCTATATTCATGTCCAAAAAAAAGTTATGTAAAACAAACCGGCCACGGGTATTCTATTGCCCGCCGACCGGTATAACATTTTTTTTATTCCTTTTTTCCAAACGGGAAAAACGGGAATGCGGGAATCATATTTTTTACTATGGCTCCCGCACCACCGGAAGGGCCTGGGCCTGGATCTCAGATCAGATCCTTCCAGTTTATTTTTTCGCCGAGGTAATCTTGCACGGCAAGCCATCTTATAAAGGCTACTCCTTCGGGGGCATCCGGATCATTCAAATACATTAACGTAGCTTTCACCAGCTCGTTCTCACATTTGAAGATCTTCGGGAAGCCATCCGAATAGTACATTGCAAAGACATATTGGACATCGCCCCATGTCGCTTTATCCGGCTTCTTCGCTCCGCACTTTTCAAAAATATCTTTTATCTCCGACTGCTTCCAGATCCTTTTAGATCCATCGACGTTAACCATTTTCTTAACCGCTTCGTCAGCAAGTTCATTAGAGAAATGATAGCCGTAAGTGTCTACATATTTCTGATAAGCTGGATCCTCTGCGTCTGCTCCTCAATAAGAACGACCACGACCTCTCCCCCTACCTCTACGCATCTGGGGACCATCACCGTAGTATCTGTCGTCTCCATAATAATCGGTCGGGTAAGATTCGTAACCCATCCTCCGGTATTCCCGGTCCTCCATTTCATGACGGCGTTCGCGTTCTTCGAGTCTTCTTTCTCTTTCTTCCAACTCGTTTTCACGTTCTTCCATCTCTTTCATTTTTTCATGCATACCATAATGGTCATAAGGAGGAAGGAATCCATGTCCGTAACCCATGTACGTCCCATCAGAACGACGACTACGACCTCTGCCTCGTCTATCTTCTATCTCGTCATATCCAGGATATTCTCTTTGCCCTGAATTTAAATCATATACTATCATATTATACTTATTTCAAACGTTCTACAATCAACTTCTTTAAATCTTCAAATGAATCAGTAAGATCATTAACCTTATTTTCTATACCAGCTATTTTACGATCTTGCTCTCTTGTCTGTTTAAATGCTGGGTTAACTTCTTCCAATATGGATTCACAAGCTTCGATCTTTGCACGATGAGTATCTACGCTATCTATTATTTCCTGACTGGTGTTTTTTATAGCATTCAATTCATTCATAATAGGATCTATGCTTGTAGACAATGTTATTCCCATTGCTTTAGCCACATTCTGGGATTCGGGAACTGTATAGGTCTTGGTTTCTCCTGTAAGCTCCACTGTAAGATCCACCACGCGCGTCTGCATGGTCTGGTATTGTCCAGGCTGCGGAGGAAGGTATCTTGGTTCCGATACGGCTACCACTCTTCCCAATTCGTATTTAGGTACTGTATTAGTATCAAGGGTATGTACCTGAAACCCTTTCTTTAAATCTGAAAACATGACCGAAATATTTATCTGTTAGAAAAATAGGGTGATAGTCCCTATGACCAGGTTTATCACCCTACTAAAAATCATTTGCTTACCTTAGTTTCAGACGCCTGGGCTGCCGCTACTGGAACACAGCAATCCATTAATCTTAACACGCCACGAACTTTATTGAAGTACAGAAGGCGTTCTGTGCCATTTACCATAGCATCACCCGTGACAGCTACGTTAATAGGGTTCACGACATTCACTCCCGTAACCGGGCAACAGGTGTCGGCTCCTACTGTTGAAACTGTGCTGTTTGCCGGGACCGCAATCTGTACCGGTAGAGCACTTCCGGCTGTGGGGACTACTTGCCTTATCTTAAGAAGGATAAGACCCTCACACGGAAGGGCGATCCAAGCCCGTGGGTTAATACCGAAGATTGTATTTGTCGTACTGACAATAACATTCTTCGTAACCATCTCATACAACGATCCTATTTTAGAAACACAAGCCATATTAGCCTCCTCTCTTAATAAAATCAGACAGCAGCGTTGTTATTGCAACATCCGTTGTTACATCCACATCCGTTATTGCAGCAACCTCCTCCGAATACCTGTCCCCAAGTATAGGACTGATAAGGAGAACAAGAGGGATAAGCAGGAACCGGACAAGGACGTAATTGACCAACGATATTCTGGGTCTGTTGCTGAGATAATGCCGAAGCTGTCAAAGCCGCTTTTTCTTCACGAAGTTGAGCAATAGTGTTCTGCATCTCCCTCATTTCCAACTGACAGAATTTGTCGTTGATCATAACGGTTTGAGCGTCAAGTTTCGCAGACAAGATATTGAATTGGCTTGTAGCTTGCTCACGATTGTTAGCCAGACCTTGGTTGAGACCGTTCTGCAAGATATTGGTTTGTTCCAACGTGCGAAGCTGGTTATCAAAACCTTGCTGAGTAATCATTCCCTGAGTCTGGCAAGTGCTTTGATTGATCAACGAACTCAGATTGCAGCAGCAAGAGCTGATTTGATTTCCGATTTCACAACCTTGTTGTTGAACTGCGTTGATAACAGCCTGAGAAGTCATACCTACCTGACCAGCTACTTTATCAATAGCACCCTGTACGTTGCAGATAGCGTTCTGAAGTTGAGTAGTAGAACAGTTCAAAGCAGAAGCGATCTGATCTATGGCACTGCGATTACCTTGAATTGCCTGCATCAAAAGTTCACGACCGTAATCGTTATTCAACTGAGCCGGCAAACCATTGGCGCAACAATCACCACCATTTCCAAAACCGTTACCGAAGCCGCGTCCACCCCACAGCCAGAACAAAACAATTATCCAGAGCCACCAACCGTTAGCCCCACCGAAACCGTCCTGGTTGTTACGACCGTTCATCAAAGCCGCCACCAGATTCGGATCCATTTTATTACCACCTATTAAATTAGCAAACATGCCGGGAATCATTGAAAGAAGACCGTTAGCGGCTGCACCACCACCGTTAGCCCCGGCTCCATCTAAAAGGACGATTTTATCACCACCCATAATTTATAGTATTTAATTGTTAAACATACGTGCATGAAGCACGTAACAAAGATCATGATTGTAGAGTGGAATACAGGTGTGTTTATTTCCTATAGAAGAGAAGTATTTTCAGCAAAAACGGAAGTATAATACACAATAATTAATTTTCCCCATTTAAGGTGAAAACCTGATAATCAGAAACTTACGCTTTTCCCATTTTGGGTAAAGCGCTGTAAATCAAACCAGGGCCCGCATCACTGCGAGCCCTGATCTCTAAACTAATACCATGAAAAAACTTAAATCTAAAAACTAAAGAATACACAAATGTATGAAAATGTACGCTTTTCACAAAGAATCTGTATCCTGTTCTTTTGTGTGATTCAAGACATGGGATATAGTTCTGATACTTAATCCGGTTTGATTTCGTATCAGATTATAAATATAGGATTTTGAAACTACAGTTCTTAATTGACCTAAATCATTCATAATGTCTTTATACATAAGATGAATGCTGTTGTTACGTTTGATGGTACTGATTCTCATTTCCTACCGTTATTAGTTACGTTCCGTTCTTACTTTTTCCCTTTTTCCATAATCCCTTCCTGAAACTAATATTGCAAACTTAATGAAAATAATCCAAAAACAACGAAAGTCTGACTTTTCTTGTATGTTGCTGATATACGTGCATATATAAGAAAAGTGAGACTTTCACAAGCCTCACTCCCAGAAGTGTAAATGTAAAAAACTAATTATATTACATGAAAATTACCTACATTCTAATTTATTAAGATCACCTAATTCAGACTTGCTTACAGTCATGTCTTGCGTCAGACCGGATCTGTTTTGGTATGGAGCGTAATCGGTTTCTACTGTCTTAGCCTTCTGAGTAGAATCGTATTTCACCTCCGATTCGGTCCCTGTCAGATTTTGGTAGATAGAGCCGGAACTACTTTCGCTTACTTTAGACCAGATCTTGTTACCTACTCTTATAAAATTATCATAAATACCTTCGGCTGTTATAACACCATCTTGCTCTACGATATTAGGACCCGATTTTTCTTTTAACAAATACGGGTGCCTGGTGTAAAAATAGTGTTCAAAATCATTCCCGGCATACGAAGAGTCATACCTCTCTAAATAAAACAATTTTGATAAAGAAGGGTCGGTGCTGGTCATGCTATAATCAAACAACATCAATCTGTCTTTTCCAGATAAAGATAATTCTATTAATTTCAAAATATCAGGATCATCAGAAATAAGACCCAAAGATGGACCAGGTTTGAAGTCAAGATACTTATAGGCATTATCATATAATTTTATTTTATGGAGTTTGTTGTCAAGGTAAGATTGGTATAAATCGAATAAGGATAATGGGTTTTCGCTATCTTGTTTTTTGTTCATGTACCGACTAAATTCCCGATCCACATCCGCGTAAGAAACATCAAGTACCGCCGGATGCCCAAACGCCATCCTGGTCATTACCATGTCCTCCGTGTTCTGAGAATCCATGAACGATCTGACGTATTTTTTAATGGAATCCATGAGCGTATTATCATCTACGTTCCGTACTTTCTCTTTATCCAAAACGCCGTTCTTAAAACAAGATTCAGGATATATTTTAGCAGGAAAGTGAGTTAGGTCGTGCTTGGCTAACACTGTTGATATTTGATACATCTCGTTAAGATCATCTTTGCTGATCCTTTGATATAGATTATCTCCTACCTTAAGCAATGAATGTTTCTCAAATGCCTCTACTGGGTCTATATCGGATTCAGAATAAACGATATTCAAATTATCCATATACTCCGGTAATAATCCAAAATAATAATCTGTGCTATCACCAAGAACATCGTCTATAGAAGATGCCAGCGTAGGAGCATAATTCACATCATTGTGCCTGGCCACATAAATATCAAGATCCAGCATCAAATTATCTATCTTATTCAAAGATTGTTCTGTGCCATCATAAGTTTCCGATGTCCCTATTATATCTATACCAAACCACGTACAAGCCTCTTCTATATCCCATATCATGCTTCTTAAATCAGATTCGGTGTCAGCGTTAGCCCTATTTAAATAAGCTGATATACGAGCTCTTAGAAATTCTATTTTACCGGGATTATAATAAGACAGGTCTTGTAGCTTAGATAAAGATCTTTTCTTCCCTTCTACCACATCATCACCTTCTATGTTTATTACCGGTATCTTTTCCATAGATGAAAACTCATCAAACATAGATTCAGCAAATTTTTTATCAGAAACAAATTTCTCGACCAGCTCAGGATACAGGTTCCTCAACGATTCAAAAGCAGATGAAAATTCAGAAAAGTTTTTTATGCCGCCTACTGTTTTGCACATAGCCCAATAAAGCTCAGAAGGATTATATGGTACTTTTTTACCAAATTGGTTAAACACTCCCTCCTTGTAAACAATAGGACCATACTGATAGTCAATAGACATAAAATAATTATCTTTTTCCCTATCATGTTCGTTATTGGAATAATCCAATAACTTCCTCATGGATGTCGAAACTTCATTAAGAACAGAAGGGTCAGATAAGATTCTACTTATCTCTGTTTCATTATACAAGCCTGATCTTCTTAAATTCTGCTCATTCAGTATCAAACTACCATCTACATAAAAATAATGAAGAATGATGTTGGATAATGATGGTGCCGTATAAACACCATAGGTAGATAAAAGAAAATCTCTTACATCCTTAACATCCTGAGCCGTTAGAGGATCGGCAAAATAAGTTTGACGCTTCATATACGACAGTACGTCATCCAAAAGAGGTTCGCCATTGGAGTCTGTATTAAACATATCCCCAGGGGCAGGGTTATTCCAATGACCGTAATACGATAAAAAATCAGGAGTGTAAGCCTTCGCCCATACCTGAAGAGCCCGCTCGCTATCTCCCAATACTTTTAATGCACTTTCATATAGAACGGAAGGCTCCTCGTTAGGAGCCTCAACCCGTTCTATTTTATTTCCCTTCTTTTCTATCTGACATTTGACACCCATAGTGATAAATATTTTAGACAAAGATATTATAAAAATAGAAATTATGAAACTTTTATTTCATAATGCGAAGCCTCTGTTTCAACTATCAATCTTCCCTCTCCTTCGAACTCAACACTGTCATTTCCCGGACCAGTAACAAAAGGGAAATCAGATACGGATGTTACATAATCTCCAGAACCACCAGAAAAAGACTGACTTTTACTTTGTTTGTAATTGATAGTCAATTGTGTTTTACCTGGCTGAAGAGTTCCAGATAAATTTTTAGTATAAGTGGTGGTAGTCGTAATATTCCCATTTTTATAGCAATACATTATAAAGGTAGTAACCGGACTCTTTTTAATATTACTATCTGGACCTTCATGATAAGATTCATTTCCTCCAAATATGCTATTAATATGACAATAAGGACCAACTCTTTTATTTGAAGTTTTAGCCTTATTCTCTACTCCCTTCAAATATATAGTAACCTTGCTCTTGTATTCAATATCCCTCCAGTTGCAAACTCCTTCACTTACGTTTCCAACAAATCTGTCATCAACATAAACCTCTATATCCCCCTGCTGATTGGTCTTCAACTGGTAAGAAACAAGACTTGAAGTATCTTCGTATCTCCTTCTCATACTCAACACTCCTTATTTAACTCATTTATAGAATCTGAATTATCAGAATTTTTTACAAGATTCTTATTCCTGTCTATCTCTTCCTGACTCATGTTTCTTATTATGTTCTGTATTTCTCTTCCAGATTGTAATAAGGAACGTATAAATTCACTGGAACTTATTTTAACTCCAAGATCGGGTTTAGCCCTGAACGCCTCACCGGTGTTGATGTTGTACAAATCATACAAACCTGAGTTCATGTAGAATTTGTATATCCAGTTTCCACCAGCTTTTTTGTATCCTAATTTGGTTAGCTCAGTTACACTCATGCCAAATTTAATGCCATTACGAGCTATTATCTTCTCTGGTATAGATTCTACCTTAGCCGGAACAGATGTATATGCTTCGTTACCGCCATACAAGAAATAAGGAGATGTTACCCTTGATATCGGAGGAAACACTTCTTCGGCTATATAAGGTTTATCTTTTACAGCCTTAGACTCTTGCTTTGGATTGGATATTCTAATAAAAGGATTGTAAGTCATAAAGGTTAAACCGTATTCCACCTTATATCCCGACACGTTATTGAGGCTCCTTATAGCTTTAACTGTATGATTATGGGCAATAGTATCTATCCCATATCTGGATTCCATATCAGTCATGATATTATTAACCTCATCTCCTTCTACATAAATCTCATCTCCTTCTTGAATAGAGGTTATGCCGGCAGCCCTTCTAAGTAACCATAAAGTAACTTCGGCAATATCAGAGAACTTATCTCCGTTCTTCCTATAGTTATCTACTCTTCCTTCTTCAGATCCAGGTAAATAGACATCTCCCTCAGCTTTGCCATCATCTCTGGGTTGTCCTTCGCTTTTTCCATCTCCCTTTTTATCGCCATCTTCCTCAGTGCGTACTGCACCGCCTTCTGCACTTCCTTCTTTCCCATCATTTAAAATATTATCTGATTCTGACTCTATAGACTCCACAACAGCATCATACTCTGGAATGCCACTAAGGAAATCTGCTACGTTATTCAAAAACTCTATTTTTTCCTCGTTTGTCATATCAAGACTTTCCACGGGCCCCCATATGGCAGGCAAGTTGTTTGATTCTATTGCAGTAGAATCATCTTCTACAGTTTGGTTATCCACCGTAGACAAAACTTCAGAAACCAAACTATTGATGTCAGATTCCATTTTTTCCACTTCCTCTTTTGTGCCATATTCTTTTAGGATGTCCATTCCATTGACTCTAAGAGAATAATTCAAAGCCTTGCTTGGAACAAAATTAATATATTTCAAAAAGTTTTTCAACTCTGATATAATTTGTTCATCAGATCTTGGACCAACATAATCCTCTACTATCTGATCTGTTTGAGAACGAAGCCAAGAAACGTATTCTTCTAAGGTCTTACCACCTTTACCGGAAGGAGTGGATATTTTATCACCTACTGTTCCTTTAGGTTCTAATCCCATTTCCTCCTTAAGACTTTTTGGATTACCTCTCTCACGAAGAAATCTCAAATCGCCTCCTACAATCTTCCTTGCTATAAAATCAAAAATATTAGCATAAGGCGGCAATCCTTCTTTTTCTATATGAGATTCTATTTCGTTTAACATAAGAGAGAAGTTTTTCCTGGAGGTACGCTTCTTGCCAGGTAAAGACTGCGCAGCTTGTGCCGCAGGAGCCGGCTGAGTTGATGGCGTCGGATGAGTCGCCTGGACAGGCTCTTCCTCTGGCGTTTCCTCTTCATAAACTTCCATATCTTCCTTCCTATAAGGCACGGTCTTACCCTCATCGGAGAAAGGAAGTTCATCCTCTATAAGTGATTTGGGTCTGGAAGATGATTTACCAAACTGAATCCTAATCTTAGGAGCAACAAACATCTCACCTTCGAAATCTATTCCAGATTCTACTTCAGACGTCACAATGTCTTTAACGCTCCTACTTCCATCTTCCACCCACTTAACAACATCAGGAACCGTAGATAATTTTTCTATAGCCTCACGAGCTTTTCTAAGCCCTGAGATAGGATTCAAATACGATACCTGATATGAAGCCGGATCAAGACCTAACTTGGTCAGATACGCATTAAGATCTTGTATATCATCTTGACCTATCTGTAGCAATTCAGAATCACCGGATTCAAGCAGCATATCTATAAAAGACATCCATTTCTGCCCTTCCTCTGATTCTACAGAACGTAGGCTAACTGGGAAAAGATAATTAAGACCATTTTTACCCTTGATAACAACTACCGGAACTCTTACATTTTTGTAATTGTTTTTCTTATCGTTTAATATAGAATAAGCAAATGGGAATCCTGTGTATTTAGAACCGCTCTTAAGCACGACTTTGCCGTTTAAGACATACCCCACATCAGATACTTTTTCAGCACCTTTTTCGGTAATAGGGAGATTTTCTACCTGGCCATATCCTTGACCGTTTACCTTCATGTTAAACACCGGTCTTCCAGGAAGGGTCTGGGCAACAACATGCGTGCCGACGCCGATGGTAGCCGACCGGCCGGCATCCTTCTTCCACTTATTAAAGGCCGTTCTTCTTATTTTACTTATACCATCTATGCCACCTGTGTCAGCTTTAACAACAGAAACGAATCTGTTTCCACTCATGACCTTGATAACCATATTGGATACCAACTTATTCTCGGCAGATTCTATTTTATTTCTATCTCCGGACTGAACAGCGTTATCATATTCGGTAAAAAGAGACTGATTATAAGTATCATTGACATCTATCTCAAGATTAACCTTATCTCCTTTTTTCAAAGAAGATAATGCTTCCTGATCTATTTTATCTACCTCATTCTCTCCGAATCCAACACCTGTTTTGTACGGAACCAACTCATCTGAATCAAGACGCTTATAAACCAAAGAATATGAATTACCCACGTCCTGGATAGACACATCTGTGTAACGGTTAAGAACACGAGCTGATTCTTTGTCTATAGACCATCTTGCATGATAAGGCAGTTCCATTATAGTAGCTGTTTCTCCACCTATGTTAAGGGAATACCTTTTAGTGCCATTAGCGTTCGTTTCAGAACTTATTTGAATAGGAACCAATGATTTTATTGAAGATATAAATTTATCGGCTCTAAGACCCGCAATTTCATACCTTTCATTGCCATCGTTGGAGATCCTTCTTACCATCAACGTCTCTGGATTCTGGGCACTATCTATATTGGCCCCCGGCGTATTATCGGATTCGTCTAATTCATTTACAAGAGAATCTATATTAACATCATCTTCCCCAAAATTACTCAACGTAGATTCAGAGATACGACCTTTGTCAATAATCCTGTTTTGTTCGATATAAGGAAGGAGATCCGTGATGTTTCCAACCTGGCCAAGATCTTCTATGGTAAATACCGAATCGGCAAGCTTATCCTCGTCAACTTTCTCCCCTTTGTCCCGTCTGTTCATTATATCCACATACGAAGAAATAGCATCATCAAGTTCCTGCCTTTGATCTGGTTCCAAATTTGATTTAGCCATATCAATAACGGCCTTGTTTTCCTCATACACAGATCTTGGACTTGTAAGCCTATCAGCCCTTTCGGATAATGATTTTATAAGATTAATAGGACTGTCACCTAAAGATGATACATAATCATCAAAATCTTGTTTGTGTTTATCATACACATCTTTTTCCCTTGCAGTAAGAAGATCAGCATTTCCTGTATATAATTTATCAATTATAGACTGCCTCACGACTGGAACCATAATAGGGTTATCCATAGCAGCTTCATAATCTTCATCCGATACAGATTCCGTAAGCGGCGACTCTTTTATATTATCTTCCGCTTCCTTCACCCTATCTTCTCTTACTTTATCAAGTGCGTGCATAAATGCCTTGATAGTCCAAGCTTCGTCTTCCGAAATCTTACCTTCTGACATAGCCTGATCTACCACCTCATCAGTGTCATATTCACCAACTTTATTAGGCTCTGCAAAATCAGGAACCTTGTCATCCTCCTTATAAGGAGTAGACCATAAAGAAGACAACGCTTTTAAAAATCCTCTGTTTTCCTCGGCTAAGAATCTTTTATCAAGCATCTTAGACAAGAAGTTATTCATATTCCTATAGTCCATCAAACTCCTACGGTATTCATTTACCAAGGATCTCATGGCTTTATCTTTAGCTGTAAACTCCTTTTCTTGTCTTGATTTTACATTGAAATAATCATCAAAAGCCACAAGCGTATCATAAGCCTCTATTACATCTTGTGAGCTTATAGGAGAAAGAGGTGATGATAAAACAGATTCGGTTTTACTTACCAACTCTTCTATCGAAAACTCTTTTCCTATTAACGTTGATAACTCAGACAACGAATTATTGTAATTGGTTCTAAGATCTTCCAATTCTTTGGTTTTTCGTTGTATAAATTCAGCTTGTGGGTCTTTTCCATCTACGTTACGAGGACGGGTGGCAAGATCTTCTATTTCGGATTCAAGTTCTTCTATCCTTGATCGTATGCCACGGATAGCCATCGCCCGCTCCCTCGCTCTGTCCGATAGCCGGGAAAACGTACTTAGCGCATCTGCCACGCGAGGCTGTCCCGAAAGCGTTTCTATGACAGAAGCTATGTCTTTCATTCTTGATTCTGATTGAAGACCAAGGAAGGCATTACGAGCCACGTATTTTCTAAATTCAATCTTAGAGTCATCACCTATAAGATCTTCAGCAAAACTCTGAGCAGATCTGAAATCAGAAAGACGATTATTATAATTATCAATAATAGAGTCCTTGTATTTCTTTGCCTCTTCTAAAGACATCCCATTAGCTTCAGCTATTTCTGAAATAGGCATCATATCAACCATCTGCCTGAAATTCTCAGCCGAATCCTCTAAGGTCCCCATTTGATTATCAATAGACATCTTTTCAAACATAGCATCATCAAGTTCCTTACCGGTCATAGACTGAGCATCAGAACGAACTTGCGGACCTAAACTCATTGACTTCTTCAACGTATTCAAAGCCGCCGTATTAAGATTAGAAGATGCTTTGTTGTATTCATCCACCTGCCTCTCCAGTAATATCTGACTATTACTATACTCTTTTACCCCAAAGAAGCCTTCTCTCATGCCGAATAAAGAGCCGATAATAGCACCGATTCCTATTTCAGTCCATCCTTCTTTAGACGTATATTGTTTTTTAAATCCGTCAGAAATAGCATCAAGAACATCGACGGCTCCATTCATAGCCACATTGTCATATCTTGACTTAACATATTCTTCAGCCGTGTTCTGGACAGCACCTTGAGACCCTTCTTCCCATAAGCCTTCAGACACCGGTCTTTTCATGATATTGAAAACATTACCAGCTATCTTCTGTCCTATGTTAGGGTTGGTTATCTTAATAGCCATCTCTCCTGGCTTTGTAACTTCCGTCCCTAATCCAAATAGATGCTTATTAAGTTTCTTTTCCAGTCCTGGTATAGCCTTTCCTCCTAATCCTATGTATTTACCAAACAAGAGCCAGTTGGACAATCCTACTATACCCATATTAGCTGCAAATATCGCACTACCTACATCAGCATTAGAATTACGAAAAACAGCCATTTCCTCAGCATTAGGATCACGACCATAAATTTTACGATAATAATCCTTGAAGTCGGATTCGGATTGTTTCATAAAAGAATTTGCTTCAACCGATGACTCGAATCCGGCACTGGTAGCCAACAACGTCATGGTCTTAGCAGCCTCTCCTACATTCCTTCCGGTAGCAACTCCTTTCCTTACATAGTCGTTAAACACACTTTTGAGACTTCCTATACCTCTGTTGGCAGCTTGTCTTGCTGCCAGCTTAGCTCCGACTCTTCCACCTAATTTGGCGCCTATGTTACCTAATGAACCAACTCCCAGCCCTCCGGTCATGTATGCTGATATCATGGCTCCTACGGTAAAAGACATTCCGTTGCCAAGGACGTCATTCCATAAAAAATTACCGGTATCCTTGAAAAGCTTCTGACCAAAATTGTAATCTTCTACCTCCTTCTTGTAATAATGTGGAAGAAGCATGTCTATTCGCTGATCAAGATCACCAATAAACTTATCCATGTTCGTATTCAAAGCTGCCTTATAACTTCCCTCTGAAGCCATATTAATAAGCTTGTCGGGTAATGATATAGTTCCCTGGGCCCCATACAATGCAGACTTTAAGGCAAATTTACCTACACCATTCCAAAACTTACTCCAACCACTTTGCCTTCTGGCATAATAATCCTCATTATTTATACCTGGGATATAATTGGGATATTTTGTGCGCCATACCCCATCATTACCCATCTGATGACTTTCACGGATACTTACCTTCGGTCCATAGGGATTAAGAGGCGGCGGGGCGGGTGTAGCCCCCCTGTAGCTGTTGCGGGCCAGTGCCTCTGAGTAGCTGTTGCTTATCTCCTTGGCTATATACGGTTCTTCATACTGGGCAGCAGCTATCCTTGATGCATAATCTGGAAATTCAGGTTGAGCATACACGCCCTCTCCCGGCATATAATTAGGAACCAGAGGCGTTGTCGTCTCTGGTAATGTAGCCGGAGTGTAATTTTCTTCTTCGGCTAATTTCCTTTGCCTTGCCACATCTCCGTAAGTGGTTTTAGCAGCAAGATTATATCTATTTACATTACTGTCTGTTGCCATAAAGCTTTTGCAAAAAATCGTTCAACTTACTAAACTTATCGTTATTGTTGGGCGTAATATCCATCCCTCTCATATACGGATCCCTCATCTGATCAAGACGCTCCCGAACAGCTTCCTTCACGTATTTTACAAAGAAATACTGAGGACACTTCTGGTGAATGTTATTCCAGTAATCCGCATACTCATCATTACCTGGATCCAAAGGAACAAAATCCGAGAATAACAATGCAGGATTTTTAGAATTTTTAGTCCTTTTGTCATAGAAATTGACCGCTACTTCTCTCGAACCCCTGTCATCCATTCCTTCCAACTGAACTGATATGTTATCAGACATGTCAATAAAATTATCAACAAGGGTTTTAACAACATTCATTTCTTCTGGCTTAAGGTAAGAACCATGTATTTTTACTATATCATAAAGATCATTCTTGACATCAGCCTTAGAAGCCAAACGGGGAAGACCATTACGTATAAGATACTTATCATAAGAATAACCTTCCTTCTTTCCCGTATCTACAAAATCACAGATCCCAAAACTTGATTTGTAACCATCCACCGGATAATTACGCTCCTCGACAGAAGGATCTATACCCGCCTTAAGAAGCTCATCATTCGTAATCTCTACCCTTTCTGTAACATAAGAGTCTCTACCGGATCCTACTTGAGCAGTCAAAAATCTTCTGACAATGCCATTATCTATCTCGGCGTCCATATTGATGGTATTAATAGCAGTAGGATCCAAATTATTTACCTTTCCCGCCATGTAACCAGACAATCTTCTAAACTGAGCCTTCTGCAAAGACTTTTCCGGTGAATCAGCATTCCAATTGTATCTTTTGTAAGAATCAAGGTAATGATACTGAGATAACTTATCAGAAATCTGATCGGGAGACACGGACATTTTTATCTCATCCTGCATCTGACCTGCTATCATATCAGACACCCTACTGTTTTTCTCAGCATATCTTAGCTGGGTAATAGTTAACGGTTCACCTTCCTGATAATCTTTTAAATCTATATCACCGTCCTTATCTATGGTCATATAATCAGATATATTAAAATCAGGATCGCCATTGAGTTTCTTCATTCCATTAATAAGAGCCAACGTACCAGTAGAAGAACTATTGCCCTCGCTTGTAATAGCATCAGATATGTTTTTCCCCAACTTACCGGCACTCGCCTTAGCTCCTAATGACGGAGATATAGCACTAAGAATGTCTATTCCTCTTGAAGGATCCATCATATATTCTCTAAACCCTACGGCATCGGATACACCAGTTGTTATGGCCGTGGCGAGTAGGAAAGCTCCAGCCTTATCATCTGTATCGGTAAGATTTATAAAAGAATTTCCTTTCATAAACTTAGCATCACGAACTTTCCTGATAATATCCTTATTTTTTTCAGTAACTATATTATCTATTTGATAATCAGTTATATTATTTATAGCATTCAAAGCTCCATTTGCCTTAGAATCAGAAACCAATAAAGCGTCATAAGCTTCCGACAATCTGTTATTGCCCTGTCCGAAATATCCGTTTTTCTGACCTCCATTATTTTTTAAATACGAATACACTCGTTCTTCGGGAGTCATATTAGCATACAATCCTGGGTCAGTCTTTTCTTCTTCGTATGATGCTGCAACGATATTGCTTCTGTCTGTAGGAGATAATGAATTATATAGTTTCAATAAATTTGCTCTACGCTCTGTGGAAGAAGATGTGAGTTGTTCATAAGGGATATTAGCCAAATTAACAGATCCTATCTTACCCGTTCCAGAATTGATAGCCGTAGGCCCGTCCATAGGAGCCATCGGCACTCCTACACCGCCTGCTCCTCTTGTGCCTCCGGATGAGCTTTCAGTGCCCATCTTGGAACCGTAAGTACGCATGTATTCGGTTTCAATCTTAGCCTGAGCAAGCTGCTCATTCGCCAATGATATTTCAACCATAGACTTGGCATTGTCAGTCAAAAACTTTTGCTGAGCCCTATCCTCTGCCAACCTTGCAAAATAAAGATCATCTTTCTTCCTTTCAAAACTTGTATTGTCGTATCTCCATGCATCAGTCATCTTATCGAAAAGATTATTGGTAACAACAAAATTAGCAGCCGCTACCGGATCTGATGAAGCTATTATCATATCTGCCTCCCTCTTGGCTTCTGCTTTCTGATTTTTAGCTTCCTGTATCTGACTATCGATACGATCAATAATATCCTTATTATCCCCTACTGATTTCTTTTTTGCTTCCAATGCTCCTATATGCCTATCGTATCTTTCGACATAAGATCCAATGTATTGGCTAACCAAATCCGGATTACTGAATACTGGATTGGTGGCTGCCATGTATGATGCTTCTATTCTCATCTGATTCCTCATGTTTTCAGATAAGTTAGCAGACACAAAATTCCTTATCTGGGAATCAGTAAGTTCATCTACGTTGACTTCTATAATTCCACCAGTAGGTTTACCCTCTACATCATATTCTGTAGTCTGAATCTTCTTGCCTTCGTTGTTTTTCCTAAAGTCACTGACCAATTTATTTATTTCCTTAGTATAATCAATATAAGGAGAATAATGAAGACCTCCAAGCCTCGATCCGGCTTTACCATCTGATCGCCATTTATAATAAGGATCCAAAGCATGCCATTCATTAATAGGAGAATAAAGTTCAGGATGATTCTGTTTTATAGATTCTATTTCCTTCATAACCCTCTTACCTTCTTTTGTGCCGGCAATCGCGTTAATGACCGTATCATCCAACACCGAACTTATTTCTCCTTGTATGGCTCTCGTAACACCATCAGAAGAAAGATCCACACCTTTGAATTTTTGGTTGATGTTGGCAATCACACCTGACATCTTATCTTCCATATAAGCACGGGCTTCAGGCTTATCTATCTCTTGACCCATAAGATAATCTACCTGGGTATAGATCTTTTCACGAGCAGCATCAACCTTCTGCTGTTTGTACATCATAACGTCCTTAACAAGATCTATGTTGTAAGGACTAACATACGGGGCATATTGCCTTAAAATACTATACTGTGAAGCCACTATTTGGTCCTCCTTCTTCTTTTAGTTTCATCATCTTCTTCATTTAAACTTATCAAGTAAGGTGTGGAATAATCACCCATATTCATCACATCCTGATTACCTTGAACGTAAACAATCTGGCCATTTGGAAGCATTCTCATATTCGGAGCTATGGAAGCTATGGTATTCAAAGATGTACGAACATTAAACTTATTCTGTATCTCGCTGTTTATGCTGTCATAATAACGAGCAAGATTTTCATCCCTTATAGCCATAGCCTTCAACAATCCGGATTCATAACGTTGCCTTTCCGCTATGTTCTTATCGTCTGTTTGAACATAAGCCATTTCGTTGAATCTATCAGCTTCGTTTATCTGCCTTGCATTATTGAAATTTACTTCGTTAATGTACTTGGCTATATTGCTTCCAGCTATGGCGTTCATATTAGCCAGAATAGCGGAACGCTGGGAGTCGGGCACGTCACCTATTGCGTCCAACTGAGCCGATGTCGCACGGTTAAGCTCGTTGATATACTGATCAGCAGATTGCAGAACCGGGTCTATTCTCGGAGCCTGATGCCTTTCCAGTCCCTCTATCTCTAATCCAGTATCAAGCATCCTCAACATCTCAGGGAATATAGGACCTGATAAAGTAGGGCCCATGCCCTTGCTTCTATTTGTGTCATCCTCTTCATCTACATCCGTTTCTACAGTAGTATTAATAACAGGATTTTCTTCCTTCACTTCTATCCTGCCTGGAGAACCTGGGTTGGGAGATTTAGAACCGGTTCCTACAGGTTCAGCTTCTATAGGTTTTGATGCTGGGTTTACGGCTTCTAAAATAAAGTCCATTTCCGACATCAAACCACTATCTTTTAAAGCAGCAAACTTATTATAATCGGCACCCAGAATCTTCTTAGCTGCATCAGATTTATCACCAAATAAGTCAACATAATTATTTATCCCTTTTTCGTTTAATAATCTCTTTTGCTCAGGAGTAACTACATCCAATCCATAAAATGATCTAGTTGCCGTAGTTTGTCCAAATTTATCATCTACGGCAAATGAGTTATATGCCGATTTACTTCCTTGGTCGTACTTACCGGCATCTTCTCCCCAAAATCCGTATTCATCTCTAAATTTCTTGGCTTTTTCGGTATTGGCTATAGCACCTGATTCCGCCAAAGCCCATAGGTTATTTAGTTGGATATTATATCCGGTCTGGAATCCTTCTGTATCAAAATCACCATCTGTATTGTATTTATTAGCCCAACGGTTAATATCAAGCAAATTAGAAATAGCCTTATTATTTACCCTACCATAACCGGCACTGCTTCTATGTTGCAAATTTTGATTAGAATTTACATCAGAATCAGGATTAAGAATCTGCTCTCTGTCCGCAACATCTACTATAGACATATTAAGAGTACGTCCAAACTGCTTCATTAAAAGCTGCTGCATTTTCTTACCCCACTCTATCTGTTCCTTGGTAGGTCCGCCTTCAGCCATTTTTCTAACTCTCCTTACATACTCATCATATATCCAATTTTTAGCATCAGATTCAGATACGTTAAGAGCCTTAGCCTGCTTTCTTACGGCATTTAAATCAACTTTTCCACCATCTCTAAAGAAAGCATCTATCTTTTCTTGGCGTTTGGATTCCTCTTGTTTGTTATAGACAATATCAGCAAAAGACCTGAATTGCACCTCAAGTTCATCAATTTCCTTTTGATTGTCATTTACGTACTTGGAAAGAATAGACTTATTCAACTCAGAAGTGTTTTTATCCTTAACATCCTTATTTTTTTCTAATCTTTTGAAAACACGTTCCTGATCATCATACTTTTCAGATAATCCTATTTTTTTCTTGTACCTATCAAGAAGCGTAGCATACGTGTCTTTTTCCGTAGCTCTAATGCCATAATTTTCCCTTATATAAGAAGCAAAATCATCATTGATAGTACGGTAATCTGAAATAATATGAGCTTCTGGCAAATCAACAGGAGTGCCGCCTTCTTCATGCCTGTTACCTTTTGCCTCCATAGGGCCAACATCATCCGGAGTCAAAACGTATTCTCCTTTTTCTATCTCAACATTAGCATTATCCTCCATAGATTCAGGAAGAGGGTAAATGTATTCTCCTGTCAAATCGGACGTATCCATCTTCTGACCATTACCCAAGTTTATTCCACCACCTTCACGCTCCCATCGGATAAACTGCTGCCGGCGCTCTTTTTCGAGCTTTTCCCTCGCCGCCTGCTCGTCTCTGCTGGCTGCATACGCAGCAGATGAAGCCCCCATGATATTACGGGTAAGACCTAATCCTAAACTAACACCAGACAAGGCAGCTTGAGCCACGTTAGCACCCACCTTATTACCGGCTCTTATCCGGCCAAGACTTGTACCGAACATTTGAGCCCTACTTCCAAGATCAGAAGAATAATATGGCATAGTCATAGGATCAAGAGGATTCCCATCTTGGGAACGTTTTTCTTTTTCATTATTAGCATCCACAACAGTTCCTTTTGGCATAGATGCTGGATCTACAGTAACATTATTATTCACATTCATGGTAGGCATAGAAGGATCCTGCAATTTTATAGTAGAATAATCAGGACCTACCATGTTTTCGAAACCAGCCTCCATTGTGTTAATATCCTCGTTTATCTCACTCATACCAGGGACATTGGACATATCCATATCAATATAAGGATTAGATGTCGTATCAGCCTGTTGTGTAACATCCTGAACACTACCACCAGGAGCGAATACCGGACGATTTTTTATGATTCGTAATCTCATACTATCTTTTTTCACAAAGATAAGAGAAACGAACGAGAAAATCCAACGTTATGGGATACGTTTAAAAATCAATCATGTACGGCAGACAAACCACCCGAATCAGGGTCGTACTTAAGACCGCATGCCCGGCGATAGCTCTTGAGCGCTCTCTTGTACAAAAACAGCACCGTCTTGGAAACTATTTTCTTCATGGACTTAGTTAAAACCTCTTCTGTTGAAACAGACATCAGGCAGCTATTCAAGAACGACCTGACATTGAAACCGAACAAGGTCTTCACCATTTTTCTAAACGTTCTAAAAAGATATGATGTTGAAAGAGTCTTTAACCCGTTGCGAGACAGTCTCTTATTTAAATACGAAACAGCCTTTTCAGATAGACAGAGCCTATTCTTTCCTTCGCTATCTACCTCTGATGAGAACCACGAATACAAGGTGGTGGGATGTTTTTTAAGATGATTGATAAAGGAAGTTATTATCCCTTCTTTTAAAGCCCTTTTGTGGGCTACGCATGCAGCAATCTTCTCTTCTCTTTTCAAAGAGCTATCAAGGCATCTAAACACCGTCCTATCGTCTCCAATGAAATACTGAGGACGTTCTTCCTTGAACTTAGCCCGGTATGCAGCATATCCTTCCTTACGAAGCATATCTATTTGAGATCTAATGTAGAATCTTACACACTTTTCTTCAGCTTCTTGCACACTCTTAAGATAAGGAACTGACTTCCTCCCATATCGGAGATAATCATAGACCATAGCCTCTATGAAGTCATTGTACGGGAAGAATCTCCCAAAACCAAAATTCCAAACTATAAAACACCTCACCCTATCTTTCCAATAATCGGATATCAGAAAATTACTACAATATCTCAACTTCTTATCCTTCTGATAAAAATGATGAGTATTCTTATCGTAAAACAGGTTAAAATATCTCAAATTTCCTAAACATTGACCAGCCGGACGGCGTACCACATTGTACCCTAAATTACTGAAACTATTGTAGATAACTTCTATCGGAGAGACTTGCTCTTTCTTAAAGAGTTCGTCGTGTAACTTGTGAGGATCTATTATTTCGATTAACTTTGTCTCCATAATTATGTTCTTTAGTGCAAAGATATGATTTTTCATCATATGTTCAAATAAGAAAATGCACGGCCTTGTATCCGGTTTGAGAGAAATAGGATACAAGGTTTTTTGTTTTATGACAGTTTTGATAAGACATAGAAGAGCGACTCAAAACGTAACGGCCTGAACGTCAGTGGTGGGACAACAAATCTTGAATTAAAACTACGCCTATGAATAGTCTTCGTTTTCCTTAATATTAAGACCATTTTCAATGATCTTACTCATTATATTATTTATATTATTTTATATACTTTACCATTTATTCATATAATTATTCACAGTGAATGAACTTAACGACCGAAGGGAGTTAAGTGAGTGAACGGATTGACAAATTACTTTTTCCGTCTATTGTATTGTTTGCCTTATTGTGTTAAAAGATTGAGTATCGTGACCGAAGGGAACGATGCGAAAGAACATATAACATTTAAAAACGACTGAACCTATCGACTAAAGGGAGATAGGTGATGGAGTGACGTTAATAGTTATATTAGGTAGCCAGTGGAGAATTAGGCAGGGAGTAGGCGAGACGAGCGTCCATGCCTGTCAGGACAGCGGAAGTACATAGGTCTGTTCTGTTAAACCAAGGCGATGACAGTTCCATCCTTCACGAAATTGCACAAAAAGCCGGATTATTTCGATATCGTTCTTCAACCTTCGGTATCCGCATAACGAGTCTCAAATCCGGCTTCGCTTTATTAATATGAGAAATAAAATAATTGTTCTAATTATCAGTGACGCCTTTAATGCGAAGCTGAATATTGGGAAGCACGGCATTAATCAAAGCCATTTTCTTATCCTCTTCGCTTTCTTTTTCATGCTGTCTATACATCATGCTGTAATCACTGTCATCACCATCCTTTTTCCCGTCTAACGTCAGTAAATGATTTATGATGTCTTTACCATACGTTTCAGTCCATGTACGGAATCTCTCTTCCTCGGACTGTCTCTCCTGGGACTGGACTTCCGGGTTAGGGAGGGCGGCTGCCACTTCTACCTCTGGAAGTGTTACCGATGCTGCTATTTCAGCATCATCTCCGAATCCCATTTGACCATACAAAGATACGGAATTTTCTTCAATTTCCAAACCAAGATTTTTAGCAACTTCCATAGCATAGTCATAACGGTCATCATTTCTTATAACACTCTTATGAGGACGTCCTGCTCCTTGGTTCCAAGCTACTACAGCATCCTTAAGGTTATTGGCGTTCATAAAATCCTGCCGGCTGTAGTTGTAATACCCTGGTCCTTCTTTTCCTTTTCTTGTGTATAAGAAATTAGAATATCCGGTTTTCCCTTCGTATTCGTCAGCCAAGAACTCAAGTTGGTCTTTGAATGTTGGTGTAGAATGACCTTTCTTTTTGGCGTGCTTGAACAACTTATCCATGCGCTCATTATGCCATTGCTGTATGCCGTATGATGTTCTGTTGTCTCCGTATATGTCATCTTTAAGGCCGGATTCAGCCATGAGGTTACCTATGATGGCGAGCGCCTGTATCTTGGACATGCCGCGCTTATTAGTAAAGTATTCATATGCTTCACGCTGCTTGCCAACTACGCCACCTTCTTCGTATTTCCTTACAAACCTTTTAGGTAAAGCCTTGTCATTATTTCGAAGCACACTACCTTTCTTAGGATCGTATTTGATACGTTCCCTTATTCTAAGAGGGACATCCCTTTCCGGTATGATGTCTTCTGCTATCTTCTTTCGGCTAAAATCATAATCATCCTTCACATCCAACATACCAGCATCCGGATCCCATCTTACGCTGAAATTCTTCAACGCACCTAATCCTGAAGCTTCGTTTACTTTTTCAAAATTGTCACCATATACTTCTTCTCTAAACGGACTTACACCTTCATTTACTAAAATCCATTTTCCTGGATTTTCAAATATATTTTTATTTAGTTTATTAAGGACCTTCTTGTAATCTCTTATTTTTCGTTTACTTTTTTCATCAGCATCCTTATATGCTTTGTCAAGCATGTTGTTCATATACTCTTTATCTAATAAAGATTGTATCAAAATAGCTTGTTCTTGAGGCAATCCTACATACTGAGCATCATCATCATCGTCATCAAAACGATACTTGCTTGCCGGTAATCTACTTATATCTCCATCCGTGTAAGCCTTCCACATTTTCTCTTCAAAATCTGTGGCTGTATCTTCCCCTGATCTCTCCCTGTTAGGATCCAACATTCGTTTCACAGTAGGAATAAAATCGGCTATTAAACTAATAGGATCAGTGTCTAATATTGGATTAACGGATTCATACCACTTATCAGGATCAGCGTTATTGGATATACCAACTGATTTTATATTCGAATCAGACACCCTGACCTTATCTCCGTCATATCCTCTACCTACATAACCTGTATAACCATATTTAGCTTCCACATGGCGAGTGTCTTCATACTTTGAATCATTAGTATCTTTTTCTATAGATTCGTTCTCTACAGGCTTGTTTTCAATCAAGACATAGTTACTGTCATCATCCACCGTCCATGGCTGGTCTGTCGGCGTAGAGAACACCCGGCGCTCGAAGGCACGGCGCTTCTTCTGACCGCCCATACCTTTCTCGTTTTCATTGTGGTTTATTTCTTTCACTGCCTTATCATAATCACCTTCTTTAAGGTATTTGAAAAGCATTGGACTTTTAGAATACTCTGGTCCTCCTGTGTTGTAAAACAAACTAAACAAAGCATCTCGCTGATTATTGTTTAGATTTTCAAAATTGGGAGTTCTTCGTATAAATTCCGGAACAAACGTATTAACTACGCCTTCAAATTCATTATCGGCCTCTTCCACTGTTATACCATTCTTGTATTTTTTAAGAAGATGAGGAAGATGAAATCCGTACCCGATTGTTATATTTCCCTTCTTGTCGTCATATAATTCAGGCTCGAACTTTTCCCACGATTTCAAATATTTTAGGATATTTTCTGAGGGCTTCCAATCTGATTTATTCTTCTTTGTCATCTTTTTCCTCCTCCTTCTTAAACTTATGGTAAGCATCACATACCCTATCAACTAACCATCCCATCAGGAAAGCGGCATGCTCATCTCCTCCGACTTCAAAACTGTAATCCATATTAAGATACTTACAATAAATAGAAAGACCGTGAAGGCATTCGTGTCCTATGGTTCTAACATCCATATCAGACAGCGAATGAAACAAGAAACATATTTCTTTCCTGTGATTGGTTCGGTTTCCTACGAAAATAGTTCTTCCACCATAATCATCAATCCATCCTTCCCAGCTCTGATCTTCTACTTCCAGGTTGGCGAACGTCTTAACTATATACTCTTCATCTGCTCCAAGCAATACCCTTACATTATAGGGATATATGTCATTTTTATACAATACCTGTCTCATAATAATCTGTTTTCCAACAAAGATAAACAAAAAGCCGAAGATATGCTCACGCACTTCCTCGGCTACGCTATTAAAATTGTTCACAATGAAAACTACAATTGAAGCAAAATCAATGATTATATTTTTATTTTCTTAATTTCCTCAATCATATTCTTATACCCACAAAACTTGCTACTGATAACATCAAAGATTGATTCTGACCAGCCAGCTATGTTCAAGATATTAGATCCTCTGTAAAACATCTCACTTCCATATCCTTGAATAGAAATAGAAACGATTTTGCAATTTGGATTCACTTTTTTAAACCCTTTCAAAAGTTCGGCGAATTTACCATATCCATAACTGGAACTTTTCTCCCATACAACAGATTCACCGTCTCCTATCTGCATATCTGAAATAACGTACAAGTTATCTACCTTGATCTTATCCTTAACACACTTATCTAAGAACATAAAAAGACCGTTTTCAGTAGATTCACCGCATTCCTCTCCGGCAGCAAAAGACTTTTTGTTGTTCCATAAAACACCTTTACTTCTGTCATATTCGTAGTTGATAAGGTTGTCACCAAACATACCGATAAATACGTCAGGAAGCACAGATGCAATCATACAGCCAAACAAGTTACCGATGACAGCCGTACTTGTTTGGCTAAAGGCAGACACCTTAGAAGATCCTCCCATATCTCCACGTACAGAGCCAGAGTGGTCAATCAGGATAGCCGACCGACCCTCCAATACCGGCAGGTTCTTGCAGGAGATGGTTATGGCTTTCTCCAACGCATCTAAAATCTTATGTTTATTACGCGCTGTTAATTTAGCTCGTTTTTTATCCGACTCAAATACAATATCATTATCGGAACCATCAGTGCCTATATTTTCAACCTCTTTGAAAGCTGAAGCAAAACGGAAAGGAAGCATCTTCGAATTAAGCACCTTCTCTTCTATTGTAAGCTGCCTACAAACTTCATCTATTTGATCAGGTGCGTATTTGATTATGTTTACAAGGTTACGAACCATATTAAAAATAGGCATACCTTTCACATTAGAAACCACGTCCCGAATAGCGTCACCTAAAGCTTCTTTCTTTTCCTTATTGTCTTTCTTATCCTGTCCGGCTTTAGACATTTCTTTTTCAAGAATCTTACTTTCGTATAATCCAGACAAAGACCGACCTTCTATAAGGTACTGGAAAGCCGTTTTGTTAACCTGATTGCTTTTGGGGTGAAATAAGTTTACGAGGTCAACCATAGTAATGACTCTACTGTCCATCTTGTACTTATCAATCCGATACGGATCAAGGCCTTCCAGGGCCGTCTTAAACCCTTTCTTAATAGCGCTGGATATGCCTCTTAACTTCTTTGGATTTTTGTCGTTAAGAGCCGCATAGCAGCCAAGGATTTCGCTCATATCATCAGGACGCATAACGATCTTATTATAGAACCTTGAAGCCCATTCCTTACCCGATGCTTTGCTGGCAAGGACAGAAGCCATAAGATGCGTTACTGACCTAAGTTTCCCTTCTTTCCTGACATACAATGCTGTTTGTGCTGCGAAATACGGATCCACCTGATCCATAAGGCTCTTAATTCTTTCTACTTTATCTTTTTCTTTCTCATAATAAGAATCAGATAACATGGTAGTCATTACCGTAGATACCAACTCTTCTTCTGCGTTAGGCTTATATGCCTTCTCGCCCATGTGATTCACGATCGTAGGTTTAACACCTTCATCCTTTTTGTTAAACTTTCCCATTTGTTGTTTTCTTTAAAGTGTTATACAAAAAAAGCAGTGATATTACTACCACTGCTTGAAAAAAATATATCAAAATGAATACTCAATGAGGGAAAAGCTGAAGTTAGTGTAAACAATGAAATAATGGATTTGAACCATTGACCTATACTTTAAAAGAGTATCGCTCTATCCATCTGAGCTAAATTCGAAGTAACTAACCTCATCACCACTCATTAGTCTTTATGTCTTTCAAACAGAGGAAAGGCGGAGCCGGAGGATTAAAATGATATATCGGCCTCATTCGAAGTAACCGTACTCCTCACCATCTGTATATTTTATTAAAACAGGGATAACTTGGAAGGTGTTTTAAAGGATGTTTTGATCTACCATCTGATCTAATCTTTCTTACATGAAAAATACAGGACTCGAACCTGTGACATAAACCGAAGTATCACCTTCCATCACCACTGTCTTATATTATAATCTCTCTTGATTACGATGCAAATATAGACACTAAAATATGATTTACAAATTAAAATGATTTAAAATAGGTTAATTTGAATAAATTATTTTAGAGCCATAATTGGATTACCCCATCTTTTTTTCCACTCCTTGCCTAAATAAGATATAAGATCATTGTAGTTTGTTATAAATCCTCCGTCTATTATCGAACTTATGGCTATTTCCAATTCCGTTATATCATTAAGTTGTTCTTCCGTTGCCATATTTCTTATTCCATCCTCATGTTTATTGAATACAATAAAATTAATAGCCTTTGCTATCCTTTTTATCTTATCAGATAATTCATTTTTGTTTTTTACAAGTGATCCTACAGATTTACATGTTCTTATATAAGCATCACCTGCCATATTTCTATTCTTGATAAGGCCATCAGTAAGCCATATAACCACACTCGCATATATATCTGGATCTAATTCCAATGCAACCATTACAAAGAAATAAGGATCCACAAACCATTTCTGATCTTTTCCTTTTCCTTTTCTGTAAGCCATATGATATTTTTTAAGATCAGTCAACTTGCTAATACACAGATCGTTTTTTTGTACTGCGATTTTTACCGCAGTACATATATTGTTTATATTCAGTCTCTTAACTAAAGCATACATTTTCTCTTGAAATCCTTTTGTACTCATTAAATCATCTAATCTTTTTGGAGCCAAACCCTGTTTTTCCCTCTTTTCAGTCAAAGCTTCCATTACCTCTGTTATACACACAAAACCGTCTTTTGACATAACAGAGATGTTCCTACCCAACAATTCTCTGCTTTCTGATTGCAATAACACGTTACTTTTCATAATTTTACATCGTTTTATTGTTAATAAATAAGCGCCTATCTGTCCGCGATGGATCGATAGGCGCTACAAATATTAAATCACAAAATAAAAACTACTTATTTTCAACTTATTAAATATTGTAATTTATCTATTCTTAATCTTATCTTCAGAGATCAACCACTGGAATATAATCTTCCGGTTGCTAATTACTTTCTTTATCCTCATCAGCATCCAACTACCACGCAACCTATCAAGCCATGACCGTCTAAAGTTAAGAGAATCAGGATTAACCGACTTATTTATATCGTTATCGTCCTTGATCCAGATAGGTGTTTCAGATCGGTCATCGTCAACTCTATTAAAGAAGTCGTTTAACTTATGTCTTCTATATACTTCAGTATCCAGGACCTCGGTATAGTCGCCTACGATCTTCGGATACGATATGCGTTGCGCTAAATTATTCTTTTCTTCTGGAACAAGATGAATTTCACCTGAGTTGTTTGTGTCGTTGTAGATAGTTATCGTATCCAAACCTACTTTCCTGTCAAGTGTGTAATTCACATCATCAACGTATTTCCTTGCATCAAGCTCGTATTCTACAGAAGCCAGCGTAGAGCCATTATATTTCTCTTTTATCGGCACTTCTAATATAAATGGATATGTTGTTCCGTAAAATGTCTGGAAGCTCTTATTCGTCAGCAAATGACTCCATAAGCCGCCTTCTTCGTCTGATGCCGGGAAGTTTATACCTGTTTGGAAATATTGTTGCTGTTCTATATAATAGTCAGGACAGAACGAATAATAAGAAATCCATTCTTGCTTCAGACACGAATATCCGATAGTGAACGACACGTCTTTAAAATACTGTTCGTCTTTTAAAGATATTTCCTTATCGTTTGACAGCACCTCTGTTTCATTGTACAAGAACCTTCCACCATCATATTTGTAATATGCCGGGTTCTTAACAGGTATATAATCTTTTTTCGTGATAAGTACCCTCTTATACCGATTATCCCATCCAAGAGACAGACCAAGACCGATAAATTTATTGTCTGTATCTTCTTCTGTCATCTCTGTACCAGTTAAGATATTAGTTATTCCGTATCTAAGAATCTTAAACGGAAGATGACGCTTGAGCCAATGTCTGATACCTACACTAAGTTCCTTGAGATTACGTCCGTTCGGATCGGTCATAAACACTTGTGCTCTTTTAGTATCTACCCAGAAGTGACCAAATTCTGAACTAATTATTTCAGTGCTCTGGGTTCCAGAATAACCGAGGTCGGTCGTGTTGTACTCCAGAGGCCGGGACGCGAACAGACCGCTGGTGCCCATCTCAGCCTGCCCAGGGGAGGTGCGCTCCTTGATTACATCTATGGCGTTATGGAGTGAAACCTGATCCTCGAACCTGACAAGAATCTGATTAGACTCGATACGCTTCATGTGAATAAGCTTCCCGTTGCTGGTTGGAAACTCATGATAGTCCATAGGCTTGTACGTTAGCCACGGATCTGTTTGACTGTTTTCAGATACGTCAGCCCTACTCCATATAACACCATTAGGTCGCTGGTAAGCACAATCATAAAAACGACGTTCGTATGTTGCCGGCAATACATTAGGTGTCAATGTCATTCTTGATGAATAGATAGGACTTATCTTGTAATCATTGTCCCTATGGATAGATACGTTCTTTTCTTGTGTCCACCAGGCAAAATCACCATGAGCCGGATAAAACCATTCATGAGGCTCTACTCCTTCTAATCGGAAATTGCAGTTTATTTCCGATTCTACGAGGAATTGAGGAATACCATAAGACCACAGATAGAATCTACCATCCACGTATTTCTTAGCCTCGTTCTCACCATTTAAATTATACAAACTTTTTCTGTTTGGATAAAAAGAATACGTTCCTTTGCTTGATGATGTCCAGCTATTAAAACGTTCGTTGTCAGTATGCTCAAGCATATCTTCTCCAGTATCGTAATTAACGAAATACTTGGGAAATCCGACATTTCGGTAATCATTGTAAGCAAATGGTATCATATCCCCTATACCAAAAGCAGTATTATAAAAAAATGGGAATTTCCGTTTCATGGAAAACCTCGATATGTAGGTGTCACCGCCAAACAGCGGTTGTTTCCCTCCTTGGAAGAATCCACATCCTCCGACTGATATCCATTTGATGTCTTCTATAGCTCCATACTGATCGGGCCTGTACCGCATAAGCTTCATATATGGAGAACAGATATAAGACAACATCTTCGTTCTTTCAAAAGATTCTTTAGACCCGGCATCAGAAGCCATGATAACAGGGTCATGGATACGACTTGTATCATATACCTGAGCCTGCATAGGATACGATACGAGATACTTTGAATTTAAGATACTCGTATCAGGATCCTTTTCCCCCGGATCTCCAAAAGACAAGAACATAGAAGATTCTCTATCTATGTTATTTATAAACAAGAAATCTTTTGAAGCGTTTTGGTTATCATCACCCACATCTTCTCCAGTAACCCAAGATGATGTCGTAGACGGGTCGGATATGGGGTACATACCTGATTTAAGACTCTTGGTGTTAGCCAATCCCCTTAATCTGTTTTGTTCGTATGGAGCCGTATCATCGAAGCCCATCATGCTATTATAGTAACCTACAGACGTGTAGTAAAAAGCATGGTTTCTTCTTGGGCCATTGTTTATGAATGTCGTGAGCCAATCATATCTGTACTTACCATACAATACCGGTCTTTTAGCAAGCGTATCAGATATGGTGGCAATCATTGAAGCGAATATCATTGCCATATTGATATTACCTATCACACCTACATACGCAGACGTAGAACGGTTCATAAGCTCTTCCGCTATCTGATAAGCTATGGTGGCCGTAGATTCGATGTTAGCCAACGTAGCCGCCATCTTATATGATTGTTTCCCTAAGATAGTCCATTTGGGATGATCTTCAACCTCATCAAAGTTTCCTACAGACATTCCCCTTATAAAACCTTCTATAGCTACCTCCGTAGGGGTTTCAGGTTTATTGAAATAAATATCAGGAGAACTAAATGCATACCAAACGTTTCCTCTTCTGAAAAATGGGTGGGTTATAAACGATACCCTTTTTTCAGTTGCGTAATTAAAAGAGTCATCCGATAAATCATTATACGGATAATTAGGATACAGATTAAGATTCGAGTTTTGACCTGAATACCTGTACATATCGTAAGCTATTCCGGTAGCTATAACAGAACGATTAAGACGTCTGTCACCTCTATATATCTCATAGCCTGTAACCATATCTCGCTGCTCTTTGGTTATCAATCCGGAATCTACAGCAAAATCAAGGAAGACGTTAATCATATCCTCGTCTACTAATATTCCTATAGGATAAATATCGGAAGGAACATCATAAGACCTAACATCCCGGTTCATGAAAAGCATATGATCGTTGTCCGGGAACTTATAATGCCGGATAGGTTGTTGGCAAAAGACGGTACTGGTATCTACCGTACCATATTTATGACCTTTAAAAGACATCATTCCCTTGTCATCCGTAGAAGGGGAACCGTAGTATTCAGTAAGCTTGGATACGATATTGTCGTAAGCTTTCTTGGAATTGCCTTCATAACCATGATCACTTATCTTAACCTTACTGCTGTCATACAGTTCAAAATTAGCAGGATACTTCTCAGACGATTCCCAGTAAGCGAAATCACCGTACTTGTATTTCCTTGGAGCACAGTTTATGGGACGATCCCCGCATATTGTACACTGGCTGGCGTATTCCACTGTGGCCCTTAACGATATTTCTTTTGCCCGTACATTTATCCTGTCTATTTCCTTTTCTCTGATACCAAAAATATAGGGGTATATAGTTTTACCAAGGACGTAAGATGTGCCTACCAAACCTCTTGACGGATTCTTACTGTTCTCCTCTTCTCCATCGTCTTTGACCTTACAGAAATCAATTTGTCGGACGGTAAAAATCCAAGGGCATGATACGATAGGGCAGTCTATGGCTACATACAATCCATCAGGGTACTTATCGAAGAAAGATTCGCCTATGTGCCCAAAATAAGGACGGGATGCTCCAACAATAACATAATTATCGCCTTCATCCATGACCTTCTCCCAATCAAAGTTGAGATCATCCTTATCTATCTTCCTATTGCTTCCCTTGTATCTTGGATCTAATGATTTCCAGAAAGAAAGACGGACATATTGTGTGGACACAGCATCCATAAGACCATCTATTTTACCCAAAGATTCCAGATAAAGAACTTTGTCCTTGGCCAGGAAATCAGGATCATCCCATTCTTTAGGTCTTGTAATATGAAGGAAACGGGCGTTACGAAGCACGCATTTCGTAAACCTCCATACCAACAACTCTGATGTAAACATCGTAGAACCTTTAACATTTTCAGGAATAAGAGCGCCTACGTTATTGTCAGCTAAATTAGCATAAGAGTCCCAGGTCCATCCATCTCCGTAATCTCCTTCTGGAACGTAACCGGTATCAAGGAAATTATATGAATAATCATCTATCTTCTTCTCTATCTCAGGCCAGGTGTCCCTTATCAGGGCTCCAGGCGCTATCCTTGACCTGTAGGCGTCGTTGTGGATAGTGCTCGAAGAACGTCCAGCACGCCAATCTGGGAGGCATCTTCCATTAAAACAAACCTTCCCCTCTTCATCTTCTTTATCGTTATTCCACACATCATTCATAAGAAGGTATGCTCCAAGAAGTGTAGAAGATGACTGGAATGAGTTATAATCGCTTCTGGCAACAGTAGGATTAAGACAAGGCTCTTCTATAAAACATCCGCAAGTACACGGCATAGAATCCAGAACATAAATAGCTTCGGCTATAGACTGTAATATAACAGACGGTTGTAACAGAGAATCGTAAACAGCGCACGCCTTGGTTCCGTCATCACCCGACCAGTATCCAGCCCAATGACCGCCATCTTCGTCATCGGCAAAGAAATACTTGTCCATGAACTCTATCATTTGCTCCTGTAGTTCCCAGTTAAATAACACAGAATACTTATCCTGCTTTTCACCTCCGGTAGTATATAGGTAGTCGGTAGATACGTGTTCCATATCCTCAAGCTCCTTATACGTATATTCTTCACGGAAACCCACAATACGATCTACCGGAGCTGTAATAAGCGAATACTGGCGGTGCGCATCAGTACACTCGGCTCCAAACTCAGGAGCCTCGATACTATCTATAGCTTCTTTTTGTTCCTCCGTATTAGGATCGTCAGGGTCTCCGTAGCTGTTGAATATATCGCATATTTCGTTGGCAGCAGCATTATTAGGTTCTTCTGTAGCGGTATTACATGCGATGTCTTTTATATTAGATGAAAAATAATTAATCACCTCATCTATTATAATCTGACTTCTGAATGTAAAACTAACGTTTGTATAAGTTTTAAAATCATTTTGCAATGTTATGGTTTGACCGATAGTAGCCGGATTCTTACATTCTTCTTGTCCGGTTTCTTCATCATCAAAATCCTTCGGATATCCTGCCGTATTATAATACTGCCACTTAAATTTACGCTCTTGCCCTGAACAAGGTGGAGCATATTGGTTTATGGACTTATATACCCTATCGGTATCCTTATTTTCTATTTCTGCCGCAGCATCTTTATAAGGGGGAGGTATTAACACAAATGCTGGAGTTTTGTAACCGTTGGAGCACTTGAAAGAAATAGCAAACGGATATACTTCATTTCTCATATACCCCACATACAATGAACAGGCATTACCGTCCTTATACAGATCTTCGTGGGCTACCGATGCCTGCCATTGAAGGAAGTGTCCCATGAGGGAAACTACAGGCTGTAAATTCCATTCTTTTTCCGCCGTAAGACCATATTGGAGAAGACGATTTCCGACAGCTACAATCCCCCTTGATGTGTTATATACAGGTTTTTTTAAGGATATGTGTTCGAATGTCGTACGTTTGTTATTAAGATCCGAATAATACAATATAGTCTTTTCTGATACAGGATGAATACCTTCTACAAAATAGTCGACAACCGGTTGGGTTTCTCCATTGTATCCTACTGTGTTTTGAATGATAACAACCTTAAAATACTCAACTTGACGATCTATGTTAGATACGACAAACCTAATACCTAAATTAGTACGTTCTCCCCATTTGCCATCTTTTTGAGTAATATACTGTTCATCGAATATAGGTACAGGATTAGTAGGATTAGAATAACTTCCAAGCTCGTTTCCAAACTCGTCACAAGGAGCCACAGTAGCCTGATAGACGCCTGAGCGTAGGCTGCCCCCGTACTCTATCTGAGCCGGCTCTATGCACATGGGTTTGAGTAGCGGAAACACCCTAAGTTTCTCACATGCCAGAAAACAACCATTCTCCTGCATGAACTTTTTCCTATCGTATTCTTTATCGCATATCTTATACCCATGATAATGATACCATATATCACCTTCATCATCAGGAGTCAGAGCCTTGTCTACAATAACATACCTGGGAGGATTATGATCGTCAGTCCAGTAAATACATTTCCCACATTTCTCTGTCTTTATTTCTATGGTTTTTATAGGATGGTAGATAGAGAACTTAAGGCACGGATCTTGCTCGTTGTCTTCAAGCAGGGTTTTCATGCCAGAACACAACGACTCCGATCCTTCTACCATAGATTCTATATCAGAATCAGACAAGATACTTGTGTCGGATTCAGGCTTAAAATAAGTTATTTTAGATACGCCTGTTTCAGGATTTGTTATAAAAAAATAGATATTGCCTGAAGTAAGATCATTCTTGTATCCAATAACTTTAAACCCATCAAAATCTATACACTTAAGATTACTATGTTCATTTGATCTCATGCCAACATTGCCATCTTCGGATTCTATGTTGGCATTCAAGGCAAACGTATAATGCTGATCCGTAAGACTCGACGGATGCAGATCACGGTTCATACCTGTTTGAGGTATCGCTATGTTTCTGTTATCTTCTGCTGCCATGTTTTTAACTGTTTGTCACAAAGATAGCAAAAGAGAATCAATCATGTATTCTTTAAGGTATCAGCGAAAATAACTATCTTTCGAAAAAAATACATCATTATACAATATGAGAAGAAGATTTAGCAATATTATGTCAGCAAATTGTCTTATCCCAACTTTTGTTGGAACATATGATTTCAATAGATCAAACATATTAAACAATGTATCACTTTTTAAAATATGCAATAGAGAAGATATGTCCAGTAGCGCAAGTCTTGCTGCTTACTTTGTCCAGCAAGCTAATGCAACATACCAATGTACAACTCTTGACCAACCTGAAAAAAACGTAAATGCCCTATTTGGATATAATAGCAACATTGTATATGTCAACATAAATAATAATAATCAACTTGATTTTAACATGAAATTAAAATTCAGCGTTGATGATATATTCTTCTACTTACTCATTCTAACAAAAAATGGAGGTTCTCCGGATCACCGTTATGTATATATGCAAGAACTAAGTAGAGAAGAATACAACATAACACAAGTATATGAATATATAGAGTCAAGTTACACCGATTTGCCCTATATTGTTTTATGATCCAACAATGCTAAACGTATTCACGTAAATACCTGGATATATCATAGATTCTTCGCTAAGAGTCAATGTTAGTATTCCTTTTGTAGTAGTAGGAGTAAGTGTCACAAAATAACAAAATAAGAACCAAATCACACAACAGAGGCTACTGGAATAACAAGACCTTGTGCCATAGATTTATGCAAATTACCCGCTAAAGACAAATCACGAAAATTACAGCCCCAATAATAATTCTCCCCATTTTGGGAAGACGCGAGATAACTATCATAAGATGTATTATATATTATG
>ERZ1035041.184-NODE-184-length-36097-cov-6.740414_pt1 | contig 36097 bp, 22 predicted proteins | sample MGYA00520684_ERZ1035041 | MGnify/ENA primary metagenome ERZ1035041 (study PRJEB33766, sample SAMN09781699) | gut metagenome | biome: gut microbiome | host: Homo sapiens | place: Madagascar | study: EMG produced TPA metagenomics assembly of the PRJNA485056 data set... | reverse complement strand
TTGTATTATTATATCTTAATGGATATGCTTTTATACTTCCAATATCATTTTGTACAACAATATCTTACAAGATACCAGCGCCAAAAGGTCAAAAAAAGCTGGCACAGATTTTCACCCATGTCAGCTTTCTTTCGCTCTTCATTCTTTTCGAAGCTATTTTAAATACACCAGCAGTATATTTCGGAGGACGCCGTAGCGGGCTGCGGCAACCGAATTCGTGCAAAATATACCGCAAAGTGGGGCGTGCAGATTGCGGGAATGATTTTGGGGGCACGCTCTAAATCCCTTTCTCCAAAATACCATCCGACTGATTCACCGTCAAAAACATAATCCCGGTTCCCACTGCGGCCATTACGATTCCGGCCTGCATAATGGCGTTAGCCCCCATTGGAAGAAGCTGACCGCCTGCAAAGTTTCCAGCGGAGCAGCCAAGGGCGTAGGCTGCGGTGATAAAGGCCTGGCCTTTTACCATGTCGCTGCTGTTTACTTTTTCGTTGGCGTAATACACCTGGGCGGGTGCCAGGAATGCATAAGATGTAATCTGGAGCAGCTGTATAAAATAGATGGCTGTCACGTTCCCGGCAAAATAAAATAAAATGGATTTTGCAAGGAAGGAAACTGCTGCAATCTTCAAAATAACGGTTACCTTCAGCCGTTTATACAGGAAGCTGAAGCTGCAGATTACCGGAAACGCAACCATAGATGCAATGAAAATTGCTACCCCCACATTGCTGCTGTCTCCGCCTAATTTCTCCATGATCACAATCATGTAGTTCTCTGTCATGGCATGGAACATTCCCAGAAACAGTATTGCCAGAAGGGAAGTACAATACCACTTATAGCGCTTCACAAACTGCAGAAGCGTGCAGCTATCCTCTGCTTTTTTCTCTGCTTTTTTCTCTGCTTTCCCACTTTCTTTTAAAATATTCTTCTGTATTTTCGGGTATCCGATCAGTGCAAAAATACCAGCCGCACGAAAAAAAAGAAGGAATAAAATCATCCACACAGTTCCAAATTTCGCAATGATAACTCCCACTCCCAGCGCGGAAACTGCAGACGCCACTGCTCCAACACCCCTGCCCATGCCGTAATTGATCTCATATCCAGCCTCCTGGTATGCCACGCTAAGCGCGTTCAAAATAGGCACCATCGCATCCGAGCTCCAGATTCCAACCATATAAAAAATTCCAGTAGCCAGAACTGGAAGTCCCGGAATCAGCTGCAGCACAAAACACAGACAGCAGATTACTGACATTCCAATCAACATATTTACAATAACCATTTTTTTCGCCCGGTCTGCCGCTGCCGCCAGAAAAGGCTGGCTGATGCAGGAAAGCAGTCCGGACAGCGCCAGCAGGGTTCCCGCCATTCCCGCTGAAACGCCTCTGTTCATCAGGTAAAGCGTGGCAAAGCTCACCGCCGCAGTTCCCGCTGCCCAGTGGGTAAAATGTGTAATACTGTAACGCAATGTCAGTTTCATATGATCTGTCCCTCCGCATAAATACCTTCGTATGGAAAATGTCCCGCGGAAATCTTCCGGGGGACACTTTACTTCCTTCATTACCTAGAGTATATAATTTTCCTGCCATAAAAGCTATCTCATTTATGCCAATTAATATCAAAATCATGCCATAAAAATAATCCGTCCTGGTTAGTGTCCAGAACGGATTATCAATTCCCTTATTTTATTTCTCTACAAACTGCCTCACAAAGTCCTCATACGGGCAGGGTCTTCCCCAGAAAAATCCCTGACTGTAATCCGGGCGGAGATTCTGGATTTTTGCCCACTCTTCTTTGTTCTCCACGCCCTCAATACAGAGCTTCAAACCAAGGTTATGAATCATGCTGCAGAACTGGCTGAGCAGGTAATATTCTCCCTCATCTGCCACTGCACTGGCTGTAAAGGAACGGTCAATTTTGATGATTGCCGGACCCAGCTCACTAAGGTAATGGAAGTTGGAATATCCGGTTCCAAAATCATCCAGTGCCAGCTTGATCTTCATTCGCTGCAGCTCTGTAAGGAAATGTCTCTCATTTATATTTTGCTCCAAAAGATCACTTTCTGTCAGCTCAATAATAAGCGCATCCGCCGGAAGCTTGGCTTTCTCCATAGCTGCGATCACATCCAAAATTACATCTGACTTGGCAGCCTGTACCTGTGAAATATTAATGCTGACCAGAAACTCCGGAAGCACTTCCCGGATCTGGCTGCATTTTCCCATTGCCTCACCCATCATCCAGCGTCCGGCAGGAATAATCAGTCCCGTCTCTTCCAAAATCGGAATAAATTCAGCAGGCGATACCATTCCGAACTTCTCTGAGATAAAACGCATCAGCGCTTCCGCGCCATAAAGCTTTCCGGTTTCTGACCGAAATACCGGCTGATAAAATGCGGTAAATCCCTTAAAGTCATTTATCACTGCATTTCTCAGTTCCTGTTTCAGCTCGCTTCTTCGCAGGAACTGCCGATATTCTTTTTCTTCAAATACATAACAGCGGTTTCTTCCAAGCTTCTTGGCCTCATTCAGGGAAAAATCCGTCAGCTTCATAGCTGCGGAATACCCCATCTCTTCTATGGCATGCAGCGGCAGGATTCCTCCTGAAATTGTAAACATCACAGTATATTCGTTATCTCTGATGAACTGATCCACAGATTCTCTCACTTTATCGTAAAGCTTCTTTACCTCCTTTACGCTCCTGGAAGAAAGATCCAGAATCATAAATTCATCGGAAAATAATCTGTATACCGTCTGATTTTCTGACATGCAGCCGGAAATGCAGACTGCTGTCTCACGCAGTACCTGATCTCCGTATTCCCATCCCAGATTCTCATTAATTTCTTTAAAATGATCCAAGCCAAGGCGGATCAGATATCCGTTTTCAAAAGGCGGCTTCAGCTTTTTCAGATATTCTCTCAGTCCGGTTTCTCCCAATAATCCGCTGACATTATCCGCTTTCTGCCGTGCTCCGATCTCGTTGATGCTGCCTACCATGTACAGCGGCTTCATGTTTTCATCCCGCACAACATAGCCCCTGCAGTTAATCCAGATGGGTTCTCTTTGGGAATCCAGCCAGCGGTATTCCATATTGTGAATACTGCGGTCTGTACTCAGCAGATCTTTAAATTCTGCTTTCAAAAGAGGATAATCCGGTCCATATACAAACTCTCTGTGACACTCCATCACATCATGAAAAGCATTTTTCGGAATGCAGAACCGTTCCATTGCCTGAGGTGCAATATAGTAAAAATCCGTTCTGAAATCTATCAGATAAAGGTAATTGTCTGTACTCGGGCTGAGCAGGTCGATTACTTTGCAAAGCTCCTCCGGTGTAATATCCTGGTACTCTTTTTCCTGGAAAATATCCTCTGCATTTTCCTGCGCCAGCATTTTTTCCATGCCGGCTGCTGCGGTGTCCATGCATGCACGGTTCAGCTTTTTCCTGCGCTTACGGCGGTAAAGCATGATATCGCTTCGTTTCGCAATATCCTTAAAAGCACGGTCTTTATCAGGCAGATAATAAGCATATCCGACGGATACACTTAATGGATAGGAGACCTTTTTGGCTGCTTCTTCAAGCAATATGTCCAGGCGTTTTATACGATCAGCGATCAGGTCTTTCTCATCATTGTGATACACATATGCGAATTCATCCCCGCCAATTCGGAAACAGTTCTGTGCCTCTTTAAAAACCTGGCGGATGCAGTTGTAGCACAGCTTAAGGGCTTCGTCACCTTTCTCATGTCCGAAATTATCGTTGATCACCTTCAGATTATCCAGGTCAAACAGCACAACGCCTGTTTTCTGCAGCTGCGATGCCTGTTCATCCAGCTGCCTGATGGTGTGCTCGTAAGCATTTCGGTTCATGGCTTCTGTAAGCATATCTGTGTTGGCAACCTTCAGCAGATACAAAACCTTCTGCTTCTCAACATACTGGTCATAAAAGCGGGACACCTGTATCCAGATCAGGGCAATAATAAATCCCATTGTTCCAAGAGGAAGGAATATGGATGTAGTCTTAAAATGTCTTGCATAGTATAAAATAAGCTCCGCAACGCCAAATCCCAGCACAATATATAAGGGATAGGTGAACTCCCTTGCAGACTCATTTTCTTCTACCCTTGCCTCATAATGAATAAGCACAAATGTATAAATAACGTTGCATATCATGAGAACATGGGTTACCGGGAGCAGCTGGAACATGTCCACGATTCCGGCACACTGAAGGATCACAGATACCGTCATATCCACCAGATAAAGCACCGGAAAATACAATGCGCCCTTACGGTATTTGCTGCTGCAGATATCGTAAACAAGGAAGTTAAAGGGAATCGGGAAAAGATAAAAGGTAAACAGATCCACATAGTATAAGGTTCTTCCATCCGGAATCAGAAACTGAAGAAATCCGCACAGCTGCAAGGACCACAAGGCAATCAATACAGAAAAGATTCCCAGGTTCAGGAAGATCTCATTTTTCCCTTCTACTTTGGTTTTTCTTTTGCTTTTTATTGCAAGAAAATAGAGCAGCAGACTTACCAGTCCTGTGAATAAAATACCGCAGCTGATAATAAATATGCCCAGGCTGTCGCTGAGAATCCTTAAGATGCAGTCTCCTCTGGTTCCCAGGTAAAGGCTGATGTTGTTTCCATAATATCCGGAATATGCAGGGAGTATACGGATTTCCAGTTCTTTCCCGGCACTGTTCTTGGGAATGTCTGCAATATGCCAGCAGGAACCTGGAGATTTCATGAATTTCGGAGCGTTTTCCTCATGTCCATACTGATAAATTTCTTCTCCGTCCAGCAGAATCTGCACGGACGTATGGGTGGTCTTGAACAAAAGCGACCTCGGAATGTCAAATTCCTCCGGCAGAACCAGATTCTTGGTCTTGATTTCTCCTGCCGTATCATCCTCCGTTTCAAGCCTTACTGTATTATTAAAGGACACCCGCTCCCCACCCATGCTGCGGTTAAAAATCCAGCCAGTAAACCCAACCGCAAACAATCCAAAGGCGATCAGAGCAATCCATAGTTTCTTTTCGATTCTCATAGCTCTCCTTCGTGTAAATCACACATGTAAACACATTCTGGAACTAGCATAGCAAAGTTAGCAATTTTTTTCAAGTATCGCCAAGGTTTTTCAGGAAGTTTTCGGGATATCGAAATTAACAAATTGAAGGCTCAAATTTTGACGCAATAATTAATTGTTCTTGGCAAAAGTTATCATATATGATAACTTTGTAATTAAGAAAGGGGGAACCAGGAATGAGTAAAGCAAGTGTATCTTACGCAGACATCAAAGCAGATTTACTTAAAGATCCAGAAGTCAAGGCTGAATACGATGCTCTTGAGCCACGTTACCAGGCTATCCGCCAAATCATCCAGGCCCGAAATGAATTGCATATAACGCAGGCTGAATTAGCCAAGCGAATAGGCACAAGCAAAAGCAATATTTCCCGCCTGGAAAGCGGAAATTATAATCCATCACTTGATATGCTAACCAAAATTGCAAAAGCACTTGGGAAAAATCTGGAAGTACAATTACAGTAACGCAACACCTTAGAAATTATTGAAAACTAACCGCATTTTCTCCAATAAAACCAGCCAATACGCTAGTTACAAAAGCAAATGCTTTCTATTCACTAGCTTACTGGCTGGTTTATTGTTATACTGCGGTTTTGCAGTTTGGAATCATTAGTTTAAATTATACTGATTGCTTGTAACTTCTCCATCATCAGATGGCAGTGCATAAGTGACTTCGCTTATTTCAATAGAACCATCTTCATTTCTGGAGAACTGGCTGAGGAAATCCCATGCAGCCCAGCTGTTTCTTGCATATACCTCATGGGACTGGTTGGAAGCACTGGCAAGGGCTGTATAATATTTTCCATCCTCACTCTTGAACATATTCACTGTTAATGTGCTGTCAAGGAATGCTTTCTGATCTGTTACCTGATAAACTTCATCACCATCAATGCCCCAGATTGTGTTTGCCCAGTTCGCAGCATCATCAAAACTGCAGGTATATTCTGTTGTTACATCATTTACATCGAAAAGATTTGCAACACGGTTTACAACTTTCGCATCCTGACAAGGAAGTTCCGGAAGCGGAGAAGTCTCACCGCCTACATAAAATACAGGGGTAATCATATCACTATTTACATTTTCCACTTCATTACCATAGCTGTCAACTCCTGGTTCAGCAGTTGCATCCATTGGAGCCAGTCCTGCAAAAACTTCCGGATACTGCTCAAACAGATCCCAGCTCTTGCAGCCGCCCATAGAAAATCCGGATGCATAGATACGGGAGGAATCAATAGAATATTCTTCTTTTAACTGATCCAGAAGTTCGATAATTTCTCCTGCGCTGCAGTTTGGATAGTGAAGATCTACGCTTACAGTGATAAAACCATTTTCTTTTCCAATTTCCGGCCACTCTGTTGCCTGTGCCTCAAACAATGCGGTATTTCCGCCGCCGTGGAAACAGAATACCAGCGGTACATTTCCATTTTCCACATCCAGATCTTCCGCATAGTATGTAAGCACGCTTACCGGATGCTCCTCAGTTCCAGCATATTCACTTCCGTTATCCTCTGTTGTTTTCACAGTAAAGGTCTCTACCTTCTCAATAATTCCCTCTTCCGCATAGTCATGGATTGGAAGCAGAACCCCTGCCTGTCGTCTGTTCTTTCCAATCACATCGGAAAATTCAGAAGCAAAATCAGCCGTATCTTCTGCCTGGAAGCTTCCGCATTTTTCTTCCAGGACTTTATTAACTTCTTCGTCCCCTCCAATAGAAACAACCGGAATATCGTTTTCTTCTACACCTTCTGCATTTGTCAAACCAATTACTGTGATTCCTGCTGGCGTTACATTTACTGTTCCACCCCAGAATGTAGCAGCTTCAACTGTTTTCATTGCATTTGCCGCAATGTAATCAACACCGCTTCCTTCTGCATAAATATATATTCGAGACTGAGTACCAACAATTGACTGTGTTGGCTCTTTTGTCATAAAGTTAATACTCTGAATAATTCCATTTTCGGATACATCTGTAGAACTGTCACTGATTGCCTGTGCAACAGCACCGTAAGCCTCTGCATCCGCATCTGTCCAGATATCTTCCGATGGATTTACAAATACAACAGAAGAACCGTTTTCTGCTGCCAGTTTATCCAGCCCGCTTTCCTGTGCCTTCGCTGCTGTAGTCTGTGCATCAAACTTTCCATCCCCAAAATACATAAATACCGGTGCTGTACAGGTTGTTTTTACCTCACTTGTCTCATTTGCATTTGGAGTTGGGTGATATACAAGGACGTCATTATTTCCTACAGTAAGTGTGGTAACAACGCCTCCATCAACCTCTTCGGAAACCAGTTCCGGCATTTCTGCCGGCGCCTCTTCTGTTTCTGCCTCCGCATACACAGCTGTAGAAAATCCTCCTGCTGTCATAGTCGTTATTGCCAGCAATGCAGCAATCGTCATCATTCTTTTTTTCATTGCAAAACCCTCCATATGTTCTTATTTTTTGAACTAAAAGGATTGTAGCAGATTATTCTTTTCCTGTACTTACATTCTTCTATTCTGTCGTTTTGCTTTCGAGATTTACATTCTCCATGTGTTCTTCTTCTGAAAACGCAGTATTTATGGGAAAAAGTATATTTACAACAAAGATATTCTCTTCCACTTTAACCGTAAAAATTCCAGAATATTTTTCTGAAATTGATTTTATCGCTTTAAGCCCAAATCCATGGTTTTCCTTATCCGGTTTGCTTGTTTCAATCTCTCCATCTTTGATTTTTCGCTCACCGATATATGAGTTTTCCACCTGCAGTACTGCAAAATTGTTCTTTTTCCACAGTCTTACACAAATCACCCTGTCATCTGCTTTTTCAATTTTTTCTACACTCTCAATCGCATTATCCAAAGCATTTCCCATTAACGTATAAAGATCCACATCCTCCATAAAATCCATTAATTTTCCATCCGCAACACAAGTCCACTGAATATGATGCAGCTTGCAATACAGCCCTTTTTCCATAAGAATAGTATCTAACGTCTTATTTCCCGTATCTGTACTGCTGTCATAAATTTCTACCATTTTCTGAACGTCTTTTACAAAGCGCTCCTTTTGATATGAATCCGGAGTCTTGGATAATGCGGCAATCTGGTATCTCATGTCATGGCATTTTTGATTAATCAGATTAATGTTGTCTCTTGAAATTTCATATTGTATCTGTCTTTGTTTCCACAAAGCTTCTTTTTGTTCCATTTTTCTTGCCGCATAAATCTCTTTTCTTTGAATTCTCTGCACCCACAACAGCAAAAAGCACACAAACAATGCATAAATCTGACAGGTTCTAAAAAGAATATCGTATATCTGACTGTCGGCATTTAAATTAATGGCATCAACAGCTCTTTTGGTAATTACGCTTAAAACCACACATACGCCCCAAACCAGAACAGCCATTGTAATAGATGCCTCTGTTGTAATATCGAATTTTCCGTTCCATGCCAGGCTTCTTGCAAATATAAAATAAAAAGCCAGATAAGTCAGTATATAAATTCCTACATACACGCACGCATATCCTCTGCTGCTAAGCTTGTCCAATACCCTGTTTAACTGCAGAAATAAATACAAAGAAGAGGCAAAATGCTGGGTCAAAAAGCCACAGGAAACACAGTATATAGCATCCCACTTGCTTATTTTACAACAAAACAAGCATAGCAAAACATTTAGCACAAATATCAGTTCCACATATCCGCCATGCAAAATTCCGTTCAAACCTGCCACAACAAAAGTCCCGCACCACAATAATCCAATACTGCATGCAGCCCGCATCCAGAATTTTTCCCGCCGTGTCAGCACAACCATATACATACAAACCGCAGCAAAGATCTCCAGATAATAGGAAAAATCATTTAGTCCTTTCAACCATTCCACATCAAAGCCCTCCCATGTAATCCGCTACTGCTTTCATAAATTCATTCTTTCTGCCACGACTGATTTTTAACTCATCCTTCCCAACCAGCACTGTATCTTTCTTTACAGCCTGTACATGCAGCAAATTCACCAGATAGCAGCTGTTGCACTTTGCAAAATGCATGCTTTCCAATGATTTTTCCACAGATTTCAGGCTTTTCCATACTGCAAATTCCCCCTGATCTGTATGATAGACCAACTGGTGATTGCTTACTTCTACATAATAAACACTGGATGACGGAATCTTGTACATCTCATCATTTCTAATCAGTGTAATACTGGTCTCCTGATTTCTTTTCGTCTGGCGGACAATTTTCTGCATTTTCATCTTAAAGGATGTATAAGTCACCGGCTTTACAATAAAATCCAGTGCTCCAACCTCGTATCCCTGAACTGCATATCTGGCTACATTTGTAATAAAAACAATAACCACCTGCTCATCTACTTTCCGGATGCATCTGGCAGCTTCCATCCCATCCATTCCAGGCATTTCGATATCCATAAATACCGCATCATAATATGGTCTGTAATCCCACATGATCTGGTTTCCGTTTTCGAATTCCTTAATCTCTATGTCTGTCCCAGTTTCTTTCTGAAACTCCTTTAAGTATGTCAGCAATGTATTTCTATATGCTTTTTCATCTTCTACAACAGCAATTCGCATGTTTCTCACACCTTTTTACTTTATCCATTTTTAATTCCCACAGCTTTAAAATTTATAAAACTATTTTATCATCAAACCGCATATATGTAAAAATATCTGGCAGTGAAGCGCTCCTGCTCTCCTGCCAGATATTTTTTTAATTTGCTAATTTTGTGTCCAGATATTCTTTTAGGATTCCAAGATTCTCGTCGCTGTAGAGCTGGTCGGCGGCGTGTTTGTAGTTGTGAAAAAGCTTGTATTCTACTTTATCAGCGCCAATCTGCTCTGTGAGAAGTTCGTTCAGGCGTTCGGACTGCAAGTAGGGGACGCTTAAGTCTGCATCGCCGTGCCAGATCAGTACGCTAGGACTGTTTTCCGGAGTAAAGTTCTTTTGGATATAGTACAGGGGGCTGTAGATATCTTTTTCCTCCTGGGTAAGGGTGTTCACATCCTTACGCATCCAATAAGATTCCACATCGTTATAGCCAGTATCCTTGATGGCATCAGTAAGCCACAGACCGGATGCCCACTGAACTACTTTCGGGATTTTCAGTTCCTTATAATCTGCTGCCTGGGTTCCGAATTCCATGCAACCGTAGTAGTTCAGGATTACCTGTACTTCACTGGAAACCGGATTATTCTCATCTTCTCCGATGAACGGCACACTATTGAATTCTTCGTCATTGGAAGCACCACAGATCACGGACAGATAGCCGCCTGCAGATTCTCCCCAAATAGCAAAACGCTCCGGATCGTATCCATATTTCTCAGCATTGGCACGCAGAAAACGGATCGCAGATTTCACATCCTCCACCCCTGCCGGAAATGCCGCTTCCTGAGCCAGTCGATAGTTGATGGACGCACATGCATATCCATGATCACGGAAATAGCGATACATCAGCTGTGCCTGTCTGGACTGGCTGTCATTAAAGACAAAACCGCCGCCATGAACCATTACGATCATGGGCATTGGTTCGTCACTGTCCGGCACATATAAGTCCAGATAATCGTTTTCCGATACCTCTGAATACTGCAATTTCTCGTAGGAGTTTCCTCCATCCCATTCTGTGGATTCATCCAGCTTCACAGAAGGTGAATACACATTATGAAAAACCACGCGAACTGCTTCATGGTTATATCCCAATATTCCTGCCACCACAGCAAGACAAATTCCGCCTATCATAAGACCTTTTTTCTTCATTTCATCTGCCTCTTTTCTTATTAGAAAACAGGTTTACAAGTCTCTCAACCGTAAACCTGTGATTTCATTTATTCACATGGAATTTCGGCTACATAAGACCGTGTCTCATCTGTCACTGTGACCTTCACAGGGCCGTTTCCGTCTGCCTGTACCACTGCCATGGCCTCACCATAATAAGTTGCCACCGTATCATCTGTATAGTTCCCTTTTACGTACGGTGCCGGACTGCCAAGGCCTTTTAGGATTCCATTTTCTACTGTCACCTTCAAATTGTGCTTCTCCATCGGCTTCCAGATGCCTTTTGTATCCGTGTACTGCAGCTGAACGAAAGCAAGTCCTTCTGGCTTCACGGATTTCTCCTCCGGTCTTACCTGTAGAATGGTCTCTTTTCCAGCGGTCTGCAGGGAATAGCGGTTGATTTCTTTTCCTTTTTCATCGTAAGAAACAGCCGTAATTTCGCCATCCTCATAGGTTGTGTTAAAGTTGGCGCGGCATTTTTTCACGTTCTTTTTGCCAACACTCTTGCCATTGATAAACAGCTCAACCTGAGCAGCTCTTGCATAAACCTCAACCTTTGCAGGCTCCCCGCTGCAGCCGCCCCATGCCCAGCTCTCCAGTGCTTTGGTCAGCTGCCAGCCAGTGAGACGAAGCTTTTCTTTCTGGTAAACAGGGTCTACTGCGATGAACGGGCCTGTCTCTCTTTCGAAAGCAACTCTGGTGTAGGCTGCCTCCGCACGAGGCTTTCCATTCAGGTCGATTCGTCCGTTTCCTCCAGTCATTCTGGTTGACGGATCTTCAAATTTATAGTCGGAATACTCGGCTGCGCCGTCTCCAACCTCACCGATATAATCCCATCCAGCCCACACGAAATCACCGATGATCCGCTTGTTTTTCTTGGCAATTTCCCAGAAGCTGTATGCGTCCTTGCAGAAGGTTTCGCTTCCAAGAATCAGACGGTTAGGGTACTTCTTAAGGTCATGTTTGTAGCGGAAAATACCGTAATTGTAGCCTGCAATATCCATGTTTGCATAGGCATCCCTGGTCTTCAGATCACATGGATAAAGGGTGGCGCCACACTTCATGAAGTAGTCACCTACCAGGCAGGCGAGGGTATTGTAAAACTCACTTCCAACTGGTTTTTTCTTCTTTTCGGGCTTCGCAGCGGCTGCTTTCTTAGCCTGCTCTGCAGCGAACTTTTCTGCGTTCTCGGCGCTTTTTTCTGCCTTATCATCACTGTAAACTCCAAGTCCGATGGAACTTAAGAAGTTGAAGAAAATGTTGATTCCGCAGGTTACCGGGCGAGTGGAATCCAGGCTGTGAAGGTAGTTTGTCATCTCTCCGGTAAGGGCAATTCCTTTCTTCTGGGCGGTCTCTGCTACCTCATTTCCAGTGGAATACATGATAACGCTTGGGTGGTTGAAATCTTTATCCACCATATCCTTTAAATCCTGTTTCCACCAGCCGGCAAGCTGATTTGCGTAATCATATTTTGTTTTGTGGATGTACCAGACATCTACGTATTCGTCCATCAGCAGCATTCCCACACGGTCGCAGGCATCCAGAAGTGCCTTAGAACATGGGTAATGTGCGGAACGGACTGCGTTGTATCCGTTTTCCTTGAAAATACGCATCTTTCGCTCTTCTGCTTCTGGATATGTACATGCGCCAAGCACGCCATTGTCGTGGTGGAAGCATGCTCCGCGAAGGATTACGCGCTTTCCGTTAATGGTCATACCCACCTGCGGATTCCATACCAGTTCACGGATTCCGAAGGTTTCAGTTACTTCATCTTCACCGAATACTGCTTTGCAGGTGTAAAGATTTGGGTGCTCGGTATCCCAGAGTTTTGCCTTTGGAACATCCAGCTGGAAAACTGCCTGACAGTCTTTTGCAGATTTTTCACCAGCAGCAGATGCATTTTTAGTTTCAGCATTCTGTGCAACCGTTGCCTTACTTTCTCCAATCGCAGTCAGGACTCTTTTTCCCTCAAATTCGATTTCAAGAGAAACCTCTCCTGGAACGGAAGTTTTTACTGCTACTTCGATTCTCGCTGGATCATAGCTTAATGTGCGGATTTTTACTCCGTTTACAGGAATGTATTTTTCACCGCCGACATGCATGTATGCAGGACGATAAATTCCGGTTCCTGAGTACCAGCGGCTGTTTGGCTGGTCTGCATTGTGAGCAATTACCTTTACTTCATTCTCTTCTCCGTATTTGAAAAATCCATCTGTATTTATATAGAAATTGGTGTATCCATAAGGACGGCCTGCTACTTTTTTTCCATTTATGTGGACTTCAGCGTTATGGTAAACGCCCTCGAATTCAATAAGGACTTTCTGATTCTCATATTCTTTCGGCACAGTAAATTTCTTGGTATACTCGTAATCTCCGCCGATGTACCATCCAATGTTTCCCTCACCGGTACTCTCCTGGGTACGCGGCTCGCTGAGCATGGCGTCATGGGGCAAAGTCACCGGATAAGCCGCCTCATCGCGGGTAAGGCACTTGCACATCCATCCTTTATTAAAATCAATTCTCTGCATACAGTAAACTGCTCCTTTCTTTTTCGTCAGACTTCTCTATCCTTTTCCAGCTTCCTCGCCAAGCGGACATATCTGCTTACGCAGACACCACTAAATCTGAAAGCCGATTTACTCCATTCTTAATCTGACTACAGTGTACCGTATTTCCCCGCCCCTGTGGCATGAAAAACGCGAACAGTACTTTTTTATACGCTAACTACCGACAGGAAATTTAGATTCAAAATTCATTTATCTATTTTGTACAAATTAGGTATCCTGTTTTTGTGCAAAACAATGAGGATGAAGATTTTCTCCATCCTCAGCATTAATATTCTTTTTAAATATGCCCAAAGCGGAAAACAGAATTAATTCTACACACTCTGCACTCTATTTTTCTGTAGCTGGCGTCAATCCCGCACACCATCTTTTCACTGTTTTCAACGGTATTTCTAATACATCTGCTATCTCAGTCTGCGGATAGCCTTTTGAAAACATCCGAAATACTTGTCTGCGACTCTTTTCATTCTCCCTTTTTCTCATCTCTTTCTTCATTTCTTTTCTCGTTGCTTCTCTCGCCTCATCCGCATACATTTGCATTGCTCCGTCCCATGCCTTACACACGTCTCTCACCTCCACGACATCATCATCTACTATGGTATACTGTTCCAGCAATATTGCCAGGAACCATCTGGTTTCCAGGCTTAGCTTTTGTATTTCGATTTTGTTATCTTCTATGTATTTTTTCAGTTCTTCTTTCTTACGGCTGTGGCTCATTAGGGAAAAAATATCCCGCCATTCGGTGTGGAACAATTGGGGATTTTGCTCATGGATATCTGCCATGCAAATATCATATTCCGGAAGAAGGCTGGAAAACTCACCTACTTCTTCTGGTATCTCCATCATCTCCTGCAGCTGGTATGAAACCCGCTTTTTCCTTTGTACTTCTTTCAAATAAGACGCTTTTATAATCTGCTTCCCTGCAAATAAAGTGCCATTTACAAGATCCGCAAAGCGCACCACCTTCTTTATTTTGCTTATTTCACAGGAATTATTTGCCGAACGGCCTGAATAAAATAGAAAACTCCTGAGATGTAAAATAAGCGTAGCATAAAGTACCGGGAGACACAAGAACTTTATAAACCTTTAAGAGTTTGTATATCAATTATATCATTTTCATCTTATTTTTTGCAACACAAAACACTATTTTTTAACATCCTTTACAGAAAAAGTCCGACTGATTACTCGGCACGAAATAAGCAAAAACTTCGGCTTTGCAGAATTTTCTATTTCATAAAAAAATAGCATCAGCCAGCTCCCTAACCAATGCTATTTCTTTATATCCTATTTCTTCATATTCTTTTTATTCCACCGTCACAATCACTCTCTGATAAGCTACCGGATTGGTTCCACCGCCGTCTACGCCTTCCATAATAATATGGATAGTGTCACCGGATTTGGCGTCTTCCGGAATTGTAAAAGTAGCTGTCTCCTGGTTTTCACCTGATGCTGTCACCTCAATGGCAACCGGATTTCCATCCTCATCTTCAGCTTCCTCATAAGTATCTCCATATGGATAATGATACCAACGGAAGGTTGTAGTATCACCATCCGGATCCACTGCAGTTCCGTTTAACGTAATCTCGTCTCCAGCTTTCGCAGTCAGATCGATTCCCTCTTCCACAGAAACCTCTGGCAGATGATTGGTATCCTCATACTTGTCGGTCACGCACCATTTCGCTCTCATGGCAAAATCACTCTGGATTGCGGCAATCCACTGCGCGATTCCCTTCTCATTCCCCTTGGCAGCCTGGTACAGACGCACATCCGGATTTTCATCATTCTCCTTCAGGGCGTATCTACCGTCCCATCCGCCATAAGACAAATCCTCAAGGCTGCGAAGCCCGTTAGGAATGGTCACAAACCATGCCGGGGAATCTCCCTCAGAAAGGAAATCATACTGCTCGTAAGCATGTCCAACCCAGAGCGTGTCATCTCCAAGAAGTGCCTCATTGGTACCATACTGATCGGTATCTGCTTCTCCTTCCAGATATGTGCCGTCACCCCAGGTCACATATTTATCCATCAGCGCACCAAGATTCTGCTCAATATTCTCCTTCATCCATGCACTGCTCAGTTTTTCTCTGGACTCATCGGAAAGCTCCTCAAGAGTCGCCCATCTGTAACCATATGCAAGAGTAGAACCAGAAACATCTACCATACGCATAGACGGCCAGTTGGGCTGAATATAGTTCAAATAGCAGTCATCCTGCATTCCCCATGCAAAAAGAATCACTTTTTCACAAATACGATTGTAAAGCTCTTCCCAGCCTTCCTGGTTCTTATACTCTTCCTCAATAGACATCAATGCTCTTGCCACAGTGTTGACACCGCCACCAACCTCGATATAAAGGGGTCTGTCATCCTCTGCCAGAATCCGCTCTTTCACCAACTCTGATCCTTCTGTCTCCTCGGAAGTATCACTTACGTTTTTAATATTTCCCACTTTTGTGATGGCACGAAGATCATCCGGGGAAGGATAGTCCTCATCATGTATCTTCAGATTGTCATAAACCTCTGCATACGCATCCAGAAATTCATACATCCAGTCAGTTCCCATCCATCTAAGGGATTCTGTAGTATCATCCCCACTGTAATGCAGTTTGGAACTGGTCTGTACGATTCCCTCCAGATCAATGTCGTTAGAATAAAGCAGCGTATGAATTAATGTGTTCATATCGTCCACTTCCCCGTCCTGTGTAACCAGAAGACGAGGCTTTCCCTCTGTTTTCGGAAGTGCCGTAGCAGAATCCGCCGCAAAAACAGACGCAGACAAACTCATAGTTCCAATAATAGTTCCAATAATAGTTCCAATCAGTACTGACAGCCATTTTTTCTTATGCATAATATTCTCCTTCTAAAAAAATTTACCCAGTTATCTTCTGCATTTTACCTTTACTTTACCACAACAAACATTTTTATGTTGTCCAATAATGACCAGATTTTTATTCAAAAATGACTTTTACATTTCCCATATGCAATGCCGTCACCCTTTCTCCTGCTCCTTCAGCCACACACCCAGCTGTCGTCTGTTTTCCTCAATAATTTTTTCCATCCCAGCCTCATCCAGTGCCTCCAGAAACTGATTCAGTGTCTTATCCGCATCCTCTGTCATTCCCGTTTCCAGCACCGGACGGTACTCATTCACCACTCTGGAAACCGCATCCACCTCCGCTGCAACCTGATCTGTCTGAAACACATAACCAAGTGTCCTGGACGGTTCGGAATCCTCAGAATAATTTTTCATGAAATCCCGCCAATCTGTGCCGTTTTCTCCAAACTGATACACCTTGTCACTGTCTCCATAACAGGTAAAATAACTGGAATACCCTACACTGCTGTTATCCTTGCCTTCTGGATATGCAATAGTCTTTTCCCCTGTTTTTACATAATCCGTTCCCTCTCTGCCATTCTGCAGAAGATTTGCCAGATCACTGTTTGTATAAATCAGGTTCAGCAATTCCATAGCCTTTTCCGGATTTTTGCAGGAGCTGGTAATTCCCCAGGTAAATTCCTGCACAAGAGAAGTGGTTGTCCGGTTGGGCGTCATTGCTACCAGAACTTCATCGAAATCCAGACTCTTTTTGCTAACCAGATGAAGGGTTCCAAGGGACACGCTTGTCCACTGCAAAAACATTTCCCCTTCATTAAACATAGACTGCGCATCCACGCCGCTGTACAAAGAATCTTCCGGTATATATCCCTCATCCCGCCACAGCTTTATTGTCCGGCAAAAATCACGGTATTCCTCAGAAGCATATGCATTCACAATTTCCGTACTATTCAGCGGGTCAAAAATCACACCATAGTTCATATCCCCGCCGAAATCCTCCGCGTCAAATAAAGAAGTAAAGGCAGACGAATCCACATTCCCTGCATTGCCGAAAGAAATCAGATAAACGCCCGTGTTCTTTTCCTTCAGCTGCCTTCCGATTTCTGTAAGATCCTGCAATTCCAATTGTTCTGGAACCTCTATATGATATTTCTCCGCAAGATCCTTGTTATAACCAATTCCAGATGCCCTGCCCGGATTCAGATTTGCGCACACAGCATACACTTTGCCATTTAAAGAGGTAACCTTCAGAAGCTCTCCCTCTTTTTCCTGAAGATTTTTTCCGTATTTGTCAAGAAGATCATTTAACTCTATCAAAGTACCGTCTGCTGCCAGATCAGACAATGATGTGGTAGTTCCTGTATTCACCAGATCCAGCCGCTGAATCCCCATTTTGGCTTTCTTCAGCATATTGGCATGATCTCCGATGAAGCAGTTTACGATTTTCACTTTACAGGAAATCGCCGGAACTGTAATTTCGTTGATCAGTTCTTCTACTGCCTCTGTGTCCGGATATTTCGCGCCCAGCGTCAGATTTTCGATGGCAATCTCACAAACTTCATCTGCTTCCCCATTTTCCAGCGGGGATATCGTTTCTCTGTCCTGGCAACCCCAAAGCACTACCGCACTCAAAAGTGCCAGCCCGGCGCCCGTCAGTATTTTTCCTTTTCTCATAGATCTGATGCCTTTCTGAATTCCCTGGGCGTCATGCTAAAAGTTTTCTTAAACAGTTTGATAAAATACCCGGAACTTGCATATCCCAGTTTTTCTGAAACGATTTCATTGTTCCAGTCTGTATTTCGAAGCAGTTCTTTTGCTTTTTCCATGCGGCAGTTTGTAACATATTCCAGCACAGAAATCCCGGTTCTTTTCTTAAACAGCCGCATCATATACTGGGCATTCAGCGCTGCATAATCCGCAATTTCCGTGACAGTCAACGTCTCAGAAAAATGTTCCTGGATATAGGGAATCACTTTCCCGTCAATAATATTCTGCTGCCCTTCTGAAAACGAAGTTTTCATTGCATCTGGAAAAAGCTTTTTCTCTTTTTCGTCCTTCTGGAATTTTTTCTGTATTTTTTCAACAGCTTTTTCCAGAACTGCTGTCATTTCATCTGTATCAAGAGGCTTGATCAGATAATCGCTGCACCCAATCTGCATGGCTTTCCGCATAAATTTATAATCCGGATAACAGGTGAGAATAATACATTCTATATTTTCGTCATTCAGATCTGCTTTTTCCCTTACGCTTGAAATAAATTCAAGTCCACTTTCTCCAGGCATTTCAATGTCACAGAGAATCAGGGAAATCATTTCCTCTTTCATGATTTCTCGGGCCTGAACCGCATTGTACGCTCCGAAGGTTTCCGCAACGCCAAGGTCCTTCCAGTCAATCCCATCCTGAAGTGTTTTCACACACTGTTCTTCATCGTCTACAAGCAATGCTTTGATTTCCATTTCCATATTTTTGGCACTCCTCGCTCTATATATATCACTGCCTCTTTTGCAATAACTGCACAATCATGATTTGATATTATGTTTCCTTCTGCTTCTGTAAATCCAGCAGAATGTCTACCACTGCACCAGATGGCTCCTGATTATAAATATGGATCACACACTTATCTCCATAAATTAGTTTCAGCCTTGCCACCGAATTTCGGATTCCTACACCCAATTCTTCTGAAACAATTCCTTTCTCAAGAAACTCCTCCACTGCATCCAGGCTGTCATCTGAAAATCCGGTACCATTATCCTTTACCTGAATGAGAATCTGGAATTCTTCCAGCTGTTTTACGTTTACCTCAATCTTTGTCAGCTCTCCAGGCTTCAGACCATGCTTTATGGCATTTCCCACAAAGCTTTCTATAATAAACGGCGGAATGGGCACAATCTTCATTGCCGCTTCGCAGTTTACCTCATAGTCGAACCCATTAGGGTAACGCATTTTCTGCAGTCTCAGATAGTCCTGAATGTGTTCCAGTTCCTGTCCCAGCTGCACGTATCTGGAATTTACATTCACAACATAGCGGTAATATCCAGAGGTCAGGCGAATCAGCTGCTTTGTTGTTTTCACATCATTTTCACTGTAATTATAAATGGTATTCAATGTATTCAGAATAAAATGGGGCTGGATCTGACGGCTCAAATACTGTAATTCTGTTTCTTTTCCAGCCAGACGGTCTTCATATATCTGGATCTTCAGGTTTTTGATATGATCCATGAGAAAATTAAACTCCTGAATCACTGCATCGAATTCCCGGCTGCAGTTCGACAGCTCCGGTATCCTGTAATCCAGATCACCTTTCTGGATAATATCCATACTTTTCTGAAGGTACGCCATAGGGGTCAGGATCCATAAATATAGGCAAATTCCGTACACCGCAAACAGTAATATAAAGACTGCAGCAAACACTGCAATTTCTCCTCCAACTGCCGGAAGCTGGCTTTCCAATGCCTGTTTTTTGATTTCTTTCACAAGATAAAAATCTGCCAGCTCACTGATGGTTCCAGCATAATACCAGCTGTCTTGTTTCTGGTCTTTATAAAGATTTTCTCCAAAAGACAGCCAGGTTTCTTTCTCCTCATCCGGTACCATCACCTGTCCATTTTCATCGCAGATCAGATATTTTTCTGCGCCTTCTCCATCCTGGAAATCCCCGGCAGTTTGCTGCAGATCTGCTGCAATATTTTCGTAAGAACTCCAGGCACCAATATAATAATTGTTGTAATCCAGCATGAAAAATAAATAAGCTTTTTCGCCGCACCATACTGTACTCCACTGGCTAAACCGGGATATGTAATCTTTGCTTTGCACCTGTTCTTTTACAAAATCCGAGACCTGAATGTCCTTCATATAATTATAAAAAACATCATTTTCCGGATAATATACAAACACAGTAAACCCGGAATCCATATCTGCTGTCTGACTGTTGATTTTTTCCAGAACTCTCTGGTTCGCAAGCCAGAATTCCGAGTCCTTTTCCTTCGCTGATGCAATATGCCGGAAATCCCCATCATCCATTACCAGATTAATCAGGCTGTTTCTCAGGAATTTCAGCTGCGTATCAATTCCTGACATTTCAATTTCCACGTCGGACTGCAATTGGTTTATTTTTTCATTTCTCGCAGACTCCCTTTCCCGGATTCCTGTAAAAAGAAGCGCTGCGATCACTGGAACCGCAATGCACATGGTTACCAGAAAAAGCCTGACATTCAGAGATATTCGTTCTTTCAATTTTGGAAACTCCTGTAAAAAATAAATTCGTGGTACACTGCCTGTTCACATTGTACCACGAATTTGAGATGTTCAGTTATTCAAATTAAAAATGCTCACTCAGGCAACCGTCACCATAACCTGCGCATATCTTGTCATCACTGCATCCGCATTGTCCTGAACTCTTAAGGTAAGGCAGAAGCAGTCACCGGAAGCTGCGTCCTCCGGGATAGTAAAGGAACCTTCTGCGCTATCTGCTGTCCAGTTATAAATTGTTTCATCTTTTCCGCTGTATACACAGCCTGTTGGCTCTGTACTCCAGGTTGCTGTACAATCATCCCCGTCAGGATCACTGACTGCTGCCGCAAAGGAAACAGTCTCTCCCGGTGCCGCGGTAAAATCTTTTTCGTCCATTTCTACAACCGGCGCATGGTTGCAGTTTTCATAGGTATTTACACACCAGTCAGCACGTGCAGCCCATTCAAGCTGGAAATCCAACAGGTATGGATTATATTTCTCAATATTGTTTGTCTCCGGATTTACATACTGTCCGGGAACTACACCGCCGGATAATGTAGACGGGTATCCCGCATCCTCTCCGCTGGCTGTGTAATAAGAATATCTTCCGCCATAGCTTCCGAAGGCACCATTTTCAAAACCACGGAGTCCGCAGGAATACAGACCGATAATGCTGGAGCTGTCGCCCTCCGCAATAAAGTCATAATCGTTATATTCTTTCTCGTAAACGATATTGGTTTCCCCGAACTGATACTTATCTTCTTCATTTTCAAGATGCTGTCCGTCATTGACCAGTTTGTACACTCCCATCAGAGAACCGTGATCAAACTTGATATTCTCTTTCAACCAGTCAGCCTGGAATGTGTAAAGTGCATCTGCCTGTCCGTTGATTGCTGTTGAATATCCCGCATATCCGCAATTGCCAGATGCCATTACAAGATCCGGATATTTGTCTGCGATATAGTCTGTGAATGTAAAGTCCTGTCCGTTTCCGCTTATAAGGACCTTGTCACACACCTTCTGATAAATTTCATCCCACTGGTCTGTCTCTGAATATTCATCATAGATGGAAAGCAGCGCTCTTGCCACGGTGTTAAAGCCGCCCCAGGAAAGAATGTAAAGGCTTCTTTCATCATCATCCAGAATTGCCTCTTTGATCAGATCAGAGCCTTCTGTATCTTCCCTCACATCTCCCTCAAACTGCACATTTCCGATTTTGGTAATGCTGGTCAGATATTCCGGGGTAGGATAACCTTCCGCATTCTGAGACAGATATTCATAGGCTTCTGCATATTCATTGTTCCAGAGATTGGAAAGCCAGTCAAGCGGCTGCGCACGGAACTCAGTCATATCCAGAGCTCCTTCTTCCCGGTTCTGGATGTGGTCCATTACCTCTCCCTGGGTATGCTCGCCGTCTCCGGTAAAGTGGCAGAAAGATCCGGACACCACGATTCCAGCCAGATCAATTTCATTAAAAAACAGACTCTGGTGAATAAAGGAATTCATATCATCCACTTCCAGGTCAGAAGTAATGATAACCCTTGGTTTTCCATCCTCTCCCAAACGGATTTTTCTCTCCTGCGGAGTTGTAATGACTTTTCTCTCTGCCAGCTGCTCATCAATAGGCTTTACGATTCTTCCTGCCTGTGCCTGCACACTTGTGCCAACCAGCATAACACCGGTCAAAAACAATGCTATTATCTTTTTCTTCATATTCAATGTCCTCCTTTTACCGCTGCGGTAATCCTGCTGACCAGGAATCTTTCCCTTTGCTGTAAAAAGCATAGCATATGTTTTTTTCTGCATGTTACCCGATTATGACCAATTTATCGCTCGAAACTGACTTTTTCTAAATTCGAAGCGTACTGAGCAAAAAAGCACTGTCATAGAACTTTAACTTCACATGACAATGCTTTTATTCACTCATATCACTAAATATTACAGGCTTGTTTCCAGTTTCCTGCACTCCCCATTCACCTTCAGCACACCGCCCTCGGCGTTTGTCTCTACCTTCAGGTCTTTTCCGTCCCAGGTAAGGTGAACCTGGCCGTCTGCTACAGGGAGGGTGCAGTCGAAACTGTCGAAGAACTCAGTGTGAGGCTCCAGCTCGAATGCCTTTCCGCCAACTGCGGTGAACTTCAGGCCCATAAAATATTTCGCCAGGAAATAGATGGGGCTTGCGGCCCAGGCGTGGCAGAGGCTCTTGCCGAAGCGGTCGCCGTACATGTCATACTGCTCTTCCACAGGCGCCTTGGGGTCGAACTCTTCCCAGAAGGTTACCGCGCCGCGTTCCAGCATACCGCCCCAGTAGCTGCGCATTTTATTCAGCACGAACTCCAGATTTCCGGTCTGGCAAAGCATATCCAGTTCAAAGAAATTGAAGTACGGTGTGGTAATCGCCGGAATGGCATCATTCTTAATCACATTCTCCAGAATCTTCTCCTGCTCTTCTGCTGTTGCAATATGGAACAGAATCGCAAAAATGTTAGCATGACGGGTCACATTTCTCTTGCCGGACTCGAAGGAGTCAATAAATGCGCCCTTCTCCTGATCCCAGTAGAATTTACGGATCTGGGAAATCAGCTTCTCATATTTCTCTGTATATTCCGGATTTTTCTCACCAAGTGCATCACTTACCTTCGCCATTGCCTGCCAGCATGCGGCAAACAGCATTTGCTCTGCGCAAAGGGCACCAGTCTTATCCATATCTGCCCAGTCAATGTAGATCCAGTCGTTCTCTCTTCCCACAAGGAAACCGTTCTCATCCAGCTGTCCCTCACAGAACTCCATAAGAGAGCACATTTTCGGGTAAACCTGACGCACGAATTCCAGATCTCCGTACACTTCATAATGATAGAGCACGCCCAGAACCCAGAACAGGGAATAGTCCATAATGGTATTGATATGTCTGGTCATTGGATCATTTCCGCGAAGCGCCAGAAGGGTTCGCTGGTCAATATCCGGATCTGCCAGCAGATACTGGTTTACGAAAAAGCTCTGGTAAGCATCGCCGGACCAGATCCATTTGTCACGCTTCACGCCATCCAGGAAAAAGATTCCGCTGCAGAGACGGAAGGTATGCTCTGCCACATCCCAGATTTTGTTCAGCTTCTCATCATTGCTCTTAAAGGAAGCACGCTTCGGAAAATCCACATACTGATAGAATGCGGTAATCTCCACATCCTCAGCCTTGCAGTCCGGAATAAACGCGAAACGTACTGCACAGCACGGGCATCTCTTTGTCACCGGATCCGTCTGCCAGCTGTAATAGCAATGCTCCAGATCAAGAGCCTCATCCTCAGACTCTCCGCAATAAACTTCTAAGCCGCACTCTGCATTTCCCGCAGCATTCTTTCCTACGTTATTCTCTTCTGCAGTAATGCATCTTTCCTGATTATCTCCAGTCTCTTTTCGTTTGTCATTCACATAAACAGCCGCAGTCAGTTCTGTCTCAAACTCCGCCAGCACACCGCCATTTACCTCTGTAATCTTCACAGGCTTGCACTCTTTTTCTGTGTATTCCCAAACAGTTGGATTCTGCTCCGGCTTTGTAAAATACTTGCATACCCCAACCGGAACTGCAGGCTGGGAATAATCCTCAGCAGTCCAGGACTTGTCAGAATGAATCACCTCACCCTGCACATAAGCACATGGAAAAGCCTCTACACAGCCTGCATGAATGGAAATTCTCACCTTTCCAGGTCCTGCTGTGATTTTCTTTCCAAATGGATATTTCTTCTCCCCATTTTCCCAGGTTACCAGCACATGGCCCACTGCATTGGAAAATACGGTAAAGCTAGTCTCCTGCTCCAGTTCATAAACGCGGCGAAGAGCCACACGGTTGCGGAAGCCCTCGCTCTTCCAGAATGCCGGCCAGCCAAAGCCTCTCTCCACACGACTGAAATTCTGCTTCATAGCGTGATATAATTCAAAGTCTCCCGGATACCAGATCCAAAATGTGTTTTCCATTTTCATTTCCTCCAGATTTATTTGATCGTTAAATTACTTTCTGCAAATTTATATCTTCTTACATTGTAAAATGAAACCTGGAAAAAAGCTACAGCATCCCACGCTCAAAACCCTACAGATTACGTTCAGGCGGTATCCGATTCTGAATTTCCAATTCTATTTCTTAAAGAAAACAAGCAATGAATTATACAAATCTGCAATCCAGCAGTTATAGGCATGACCGCCTCCGTCAAACACCACCCACGCCACATTTTTATCTAGGGAAAAGCGATCCGGCATTTTTTCCAGAACTTCATTCAGAAATTCTTCGTGATTTTCCAGGGAAAAATCCTCTGTTCCGTTTCCATTGTACCAATACTTAAAATCACAATTCCTGTATTCCTCTGACTCCAGAATCTCCTTAAACGCTTCCACATCTGCCCATGCGCCGGAGTAAGAGCCAATATAAGCAAACAGATCTGCACAGTGCATCATTCCGGAATTCACTGTTGTCTTTGATCCCCTTGATAGTCCTGCGAATCCTCGGTGATCTCTTGTCTTTTGAAGCTTCGCCTCGCTTACATCTTTTTCTGCATAAGTGGAATAGGTGGACTCAATCAGGGGTATAATATCGTTTCTCAATTCCTTCCAGAAATACATAGGCCACTGGTCCGCATAAGGATCCTTCTCATTATTAAACAGTTCCATTGGATCCATTTTCCGATACCCCATTTCCTCTGTTGGGGAATAGTACGTTGGGGAAACCACAATCACAGGTTCACACTCTCCTGCTTCTATCATATTGTCCAGCACGTTGCAGGTCACCTTTCCGGTGGAACTATCTCCAATCCAGTAATCCTCGAAGCCTCCGGTTCCATGAAGCAGATAAAGTATGTCATATTCCTGATTTTCATCATATCCGTATGGAAGATATACATTTACAGATTTCTCAAGCATAATATTGCTTTCCCCGGTGACTGCCTCCAGGGCATAGGAATGGCAGGTATATGTCAGTGTCTCGACAGTTCCCTGTTCCTTACATTCTTCCGCATATGAAGGATCCAGCGGAAGGCTTGTAATAAAGCCTCCTGCCCCCGGATTTACCGTGCTTTCCTCTGCACAGTCCTGCTCCCAGACAGTGCTTTTCTCTGCAGTATCCTGTGCCAGAGCAGTGCTTCCCCCTGCAAAAAGAAGCAGAAAAAACAGAGAATGTCTTAATAGTTTCTTTGTCTTCATATGTCTCCTTTCTAAAAGAGGCCGGCGCATTATCAGCGCCAGCCTCTCATTATAAACCGATTTTATTTCGCAGCGTTTTCAGCTTCTGCTGCTTTCATTTTCTTTCTCTTAAGAAGAGCACGTACCAGTACAAGAATTGCAATCACGCCGATTACAGCACCTGCTGTTACATTGACCTTCATGAAGAGCTTATCCATATTGGATTTTCCGCCAACCGGATTCTCATCTCCTGCATATGCACCACTGTTTACAATTGTATACATGATGTTTTTGCATGCGTTGCGCATTGCCAGTGTTCCTGTTGCGCTCTGATTCGGGAACTGATTGGATTCTGCATTACCATATCCAAGCATCAGGTCATTTCCGTTTCTTACACAGTTCTCGGAAATCATGTATCCATAGGATCCGTCATAGTCTGTGATTGCCATGCCACGGAAGCCCCACTCATCACGAAGAACGGTCTGAAGCAGGTCAGAGTTTGCACAAGCCGGAACACTTCCAAGCCAGTTATAAGATGTCATCACAGCCATAGAGCCGCCCTCTAAGCCTTTAATACAAATTTCAAACGGTTTCAGGTAGATTTCTCTCATTGCCTGCTCAGAAACAAAGGTAAGCAGGAAGGATTCACGGTTTGTCTCCTGATCGTTTACTGCAAAGTGCTTAACATATGGGTATACACCCTTGCTTACTGCACCATTTACCTGGTTCATAGCCAGATATCCGGCAAGTACGCCGTCCTCTGAATAATACTCGAAGTTACGTCCTGCAAATGCGGAACGATGTGTGTTCATAGCAGGTCCGTACCATCCATAGTTCTTAACATCTGAGAACTCCTGACCCATAGATTCTCCAACCTCACGGGCAAGCTCTTTGTTCCAGGTCTGTGCAAGCAGTACCTCTGTCGGGTAAGAAGTACCATAGGTCTTAGTTACAAAGTTGTTCAGACCGGCAGGTCCGTCACAGTCAGATGTTGCGATCTTACCAACAGATATAACCTCTGCGGTCTGCCATCCACCAACATTGATCATGGTAGCCATATCTTCGTAAGTAAGCTGATCGAGAAGCTCATCCCATTTTGCGTCATCATAATCCACGCCTCTCAAATCGAAGAGGGTAAGACCATTGTCAGCACCAAGAGTCGGCATCTTATCATCTGCGTTGTCATATTTAGTGCTGTCATAAATACCAAATGTGTTTGCTTCTACTTCTGCGCGAAGCTCATCAGACATCTGTGCTGCTTCTGCTGTAGGTGCTGCCCAGGAAGCTCCGGCATTCTTGAAGCCGTCTGCTCTGGAAAGCTGGATGAAGTCACCCTGTGTATAATCTTCAAATACGTTTACCGGAGCAGTCTTGTCTGTAGAACGTCCCTCTGTGCTGTAATCGATATCCTCGTCTACTGTAAAGGTTTCTTCTGCAATTACAGTATGGGAATCAGAACGAACAGAAATTGTATATTCGCCTGCCTCCAGGATATATCCGCCGCCAGCTACTTTGATCTCGTCAGAATCATAGGAAGCCATATCCTCTTTTGCGATCTCAAAGGAAAGTGTCTGGGATTTTCCAGGCTCCAGTGTTTCTGTTTTCTCAAACTGAACAAGGTTTACAGATGCTTTTTCAATACCGCCGTTTGTGTACGGAGGAGTATAATAAACTTCTACTACATCTTTTCCGGCAACATCGCCTGTATTGGTTACTTCAACATCAAAGGAAACGGTATCTCCATTGTCCTTGAAGTTTGTCATTGTCTTATCAAAGGTTGTGTAGCTTAAACCATATCCAAATGGATACTGCACGCTGCTTTCGTAGTCGATCAGACCTTCCTCGGCAGCTGTTTCATAGAATTTATAACCAACATAAATTCCCTCTACATAATTTACGAAAGAAACATTTCCCTTGTAGGAAGAATCTGCTGCAAGTGCCTGTGCTTTCAGATCATCTACGTTTGTGTATGGGAAGTTTCCGATATTGTTAATGTAGTGTGTGGAAAGCAGATTCTTAACATAAGTGTCTGCTGTTTTTCCGGATGGGTTTACAGTACCGTTCAGGATTTCACCAAGTGCTGTGAAACCAGTCTCTCCGGCTCCAGGAGCAAGGATAACAGATTTGATCTGCTCGTAGTTATCAACCCAGCCAAGCTCCATTGTATTGTTTGCATTGATTACAACGATTACATTGTCAAATTCGGAGCAAACCTTTTCAATCAGCTGTTCTTCTGTTACAGAAGGCTCCAGATAAGATTCGCCCTCTTCGAAATCATCATAAGAACCGTTGTTTGTATAGGTTGCATTCATGTAGCGCCAGTTTGCAGGTGCATTGGAGGTTGCAAGTCCCTGATTGTAAGTGCCGTTGATAACAGCGCTCATGTTGGTAGGAAGGTCTGCACCCTCACCGCCAGGACGTCCAAGTACAACCATTGCGGTATCAGAGAAGTCTTTTGCTTCGTTCATGATATCGTCTGTGTAATGCTTCATATTTGGCTCCGGCAGTGACCAGTCCTGAGCGGACATGGAAATAGTCGGACGCTCTGCGCAGTATTCTGTGTACATATTGGAAAGTGTTTCATTTGTTTTATAGCCTGCATCCTGAAGAGACTGAAGAATGCTCACATTTCCATCAGAATGAGATCCGGCAGAACCGGTTCCGCCATAGATCGGGCAGGTAGAATCCCAGCCAAATACATTCAGGTTTGTTACATCAGAAGATAACGGAAGAAGACCATCGTTCTTTACAAGAACCATACCTTCTTCTCCTACTTTTTCAATTGTGTCTTTGCTCTGCTGGATTGTCTCCTCAGAGAATTCTGCTTTTGATGCATTCAGGAAACCTGAAACGTTTGCATACATCGGACCATAGCAAATGGAATTCACAATGATCAGGATAGCAGTAAGAAATGCCATGAATGCTTCAAGACGAACTGCACAGCGAAATCCCTTTTTCGCAAAGTGAGCAAGGAACATCACAGCTACCAGTACAACAACTGCGGCAATAATTGCATAAATATAGCCTTCCAGCTGTGTAAGGTAAGAAATGAGGTCCGCTTCACTGACGCCGAGATTGTACAGGGTTGGTCCAAGAAGCTTTACTAATAAATCAACCATTTTTCTCCTCCTTCATTTTATCCACGCGGCCGTAAAAATATGGCTCATTGGCGGTTGTTTCTTTTAACTTGAATTTTACCATAAATTCGTATTGTATAGGACTTTACTTCACAAATTGTTGTGTTTTTGCATGAATTGTCTGCGACAGCCAGCCAAACACCAGCTTTTCGTTTAACCTGTTATCTTACGTAAATTTAAAGCCCGGCAAAGATTTCTCTCTGCCGGGCCATACTAAGCATTGACCAAGGCTTAGCTTAATATTTTATTTATTTGTTTGCTGCTTCATATGCAGAGTAATCAAAGTTCTGTACCTTTGTAAGAGGCTCTGCTGTATATTTAGCTGTACGGTCATCATCGATCTTTCCGGACCAGTTAAGACCAAATGCAAAGTCATAAGTATTTCCTGCTGCATCTGTGTAGCATTCCATATCACGAGGAACATCCTCAAGCTGAGCTTCAACAGCTTCCATGTTTACAGGCTGCTGGAATACAAGGAGACCAGTTGGCTCTGTCTGTCCAAGGATAACTTCTGCTACAATGTCCTCACGCTGCTGGTTGTAGTTTACAAGGATTACGTCTGCAAGAGGCTCAACCTCATCCCAAACCATTCCACGCTCCATCTTCATGGAAACGATTACCGGAACATCACCTGCGTTCTCGTTTGCATACTGAAGAGCTTCCAGATCGCCATAGTTCGGAACTTCGTGTGCGGTTACGCCCTTATAGGAACGGTTCTCTTTTGTTCCGTCTTCAAGAGTTTTTCCACCGATGGAAACTTCACGAGCTGTATCAGCTGTGTACTCGCCATACTGAAGAGATGCCGGATACCAAACCTCCTCAACATCATCAGCAACCGGCTCGCCGCCGAATGCGCCTGACAGATGAGACTCATAGGAAGGAGCATATGCATTTGTCATACCAACAAGTACATAGTCGCAAGCTGCGATCTCGTCTGCTGTTGCACGTGTAAGGTCATCTTTTGTATAGGTTGCATTTCCTTCAGCGTCTGCCTCACCGGTAGGATCGCCAAGGGTATCTGTTACAACATTGAAGTACTGGCTAAGCTTGTCGATATCCATTCCCGGAGTCCATGTTGGAGTTCCATCAGCAATACCACGCATCCATGTTGCGCTCCATCCTGTGTTGTATACATATGGTACGTATACGGTTGGTTTCTCAGAAGCAGCACCGTCAGCGCTGATTGTTCCGTCATTCTTAAGCATAACGATGGATTCTCTCTGGCCTTCTTTTGCGAAGTCGCTGGAGCCGTCTGTTGTGATGATTGTATCAGCATAAGCTGTATCTACATATGGGTTCTCGAATGTGTTAAGGTTCATCATTACAGTAACGAATTTCTCTGTTGCTGCACGCATGATCTCATCAGCTTTGTCCTGGCCGTCACGGTCAACAAGAACACCATAAGCTGCCTTTGCATTGTCGATATCGCTGTATCCGCCAAGAAGGTTTACACCATTTTCCCAGCTTGTTGCGATACGGTCAGCTTCTTCAAGGTCTTCAGCTCCCCAAACACCAGCGAACTGATATACACCCCAGTCAGTGATCTTAAGGCCATCGAAGCCAGCCTCATCAAGCATACCGTTCAGATATGTATTGTAAGCACCAGCCCACTCTCCGCCGTATGGGTTTCCGTCAGCGTCAACATCAATACCATACTGTGTCATGATACCTGTGGAGCCTGTTTTTCCAGGAAGGTTGAATGCACCATCAAAGAATGTGATCAGGTGTGCTTCCAGATTGTTTCCTGGGAATACTGCGTAACGTCCGCCATTTGCATGGTCATCACGTCCACCTTCTGTGGAACCGTCACCTGAGAAATGCTTTGTGAAGCAGTATACGGACTCATCGCCCCATCCAAGATCTTCACCGTTCTCATCATATGTGGACTGCATTCCATTGATATATGCTGTAGCAATGTCAAGTGTAAGCTGCGGATCCTCACCGTATGTGCCGCCTGAACGGAACATGATCGGGGAAGCAATATCAACCTGCGGTCCGAGAAGTGCATTCACACCAGCTGCACGATATTCTTTTGCTGTCTCCTGGCCGATTTCAGCTGCAAGCTCTGTATCCATTGTGGATGCCAGGGAAAGAGTCTCAACAAGACCGGAAATGTTAGCCGGGTCAATGGAGATCATAGCCGGGATTCCGTAGAAGCTCTGCTCTGCAACTGCCTGAATTGCGTTTGCCCATTTTGCATGAGCAGTTCCGCCCTGTTTAATGTTACGGGTAACGCCGCCGCGTCCGCCCTGCATTAAGTAAGTATAAGAACCATCATCCTCAGCAAGAGGCTCTGTTGTGAAATCGCCCCAGCCACCGTGTGTCAGGACTGCTGCCATTTCCTCGCCCTGCATCTGGTTCACCAGATCAGCTGCACGCTCTTCTGTAGAAAGTCTCCAGTCCTCATATTTATCAAGCTCACCGTTCTGGTTCATATCCTTGAATGCATAGCCATCAGCTTCAAGAAGTTTTACTGCAGAATCAGCTGCCAGACCAAGAGTATCTCCATCTTCGTTCTCAACTTTAATCCAGCCATCTTCTGTAACGGAGATTGTATATTTTGCATCTGCACTTGGAACAATTCCACCAATTGCATCTGTTGCATCAGAAGCTTCCTCAGCCTGTTTGTATGGATCGTCTGCATTTGCAGCCTGCTTATACGGATCATCTGTAGCTGCTTCAGCCTGCTTATATGGATCGTCTGCGGCTGCACCTGCCTGCTTATACGGATCATCTGCGGCTGCACCTGCCTGCTTATATGGATCATCTGCGGCTGCACCTGCCTGCTTATATGGATCATCTGCGGCTGCACCTGCCTGCTTATACGGATCATCTGCGGCTGCATCTGCCTGCTTGTACGGATCATCGTCTGCGGCTGCTGCCTGCTTGTATGGATCATCTGCAGCTGCCTCTGCCTGTTTGTATGGATCATCTGCAGCTGCTACCGGAACTGCTGCTCCGCTTGCTACCATACTTGCAGTGAGCATTAACGCCATCAAACGTCTGGTTCTCTGTTTCATATCTTTGTCCTCCTTTTTCTCAGAACATCTCTTTGTTCTTCGCTGTGACAAGAATATAACACAAATCAATTCATCCCTTACGTTTCTTGCACAAATTGTTGTTTTTTTGCATTAATTGTTAGAAGTCCCGGTTGGTTAGTTATGTCTTTTGTTTATTATGCACATTTGTGTGGTTTGTTTTTTGTGCACTATTTCTAATTTCATTCATTTTGCAATTGTACTATGATGTTAAAAGGGCTGGCTGGTTTTTACCACTTGCACGCCCTGCGTAAACTATATATAATAGGAAAAAGCATGAACATAACATCTGATAAAGAATAACCAGATAACCATTTTTCACTCTGGTTTTATTATATTTATACGAACAGAAAAGGAAAAAATATATGATCAGAATTGCAATTGTGGAAGATGAAGAACAATACGTACAGCAGTTAACGGAATATCTTCAGGAATACCAGAAAAGTTCTAATGAAGAAATTGACATAACCGTATACCGGGATGGAGATGAGATCACTTCCAAATATAAATCTCAGTTTGATATTATTTTGATGGATATCCAAATGAAATTCGTAAACGGCATGACTGCCGCAGAAGAGATCCGCAGCGTTGATTCCAGCGTTATCATTATCTTTATTACTAATATGACCCAGTATGCAATACAGGGATACAAGGTGGGGGCTATGGACTATATTCTGAAGCCGATCTCCTATTTCGCATTCAAGGAACGCCTCAATCAGGCAATTTCCAAGCTGAAGCACAGAAGCAGCAATTATGTTGTAATTCCTGTGAAGGGCGGAATTATTCGTCTTGATACCTCCGATATCTACTATATCGAAAGCCAGGGACATAATCTGATCTATCACACCTGCACCGGAGTTTACACAGCCTCCGGAACTATGAATGCAGCGGAAGAAGCCCTCACAAGCTATGGATTTTCCCGTGGAAACAAAAGCTATCTGATCAATCTGGCACACGTAGATGGAATCCAGGATAAATGTGCTATGGTAAAGGGCGAGAGCTTACAGCTAAGCCGTCCGCGTCAGAATGCATTTCTCCAGGATCTTACCAAATATTGGGGAGAAAATTAATATGTCGGCATTATCTATAACTCCGAATATACCAAGAATTTATACTGCAATTGCGGAATGGCTTGCCTGTATGATGTGTCTCCGGGAAGTGAAACATCGTGTGAATACACGGAGATTCGTACTCGTTTCCGCAGGAATCTTATTGCTGCAGTCTGTTTTCCTTTATCTAACTCCAGGACTGGACGATTTACTGTGGATCTTATGTATGGCAGCTGCTGGACTTATGATGTATGCTTTTATTTATCTGTGTGCAGATGTAAACTGGCGAGATGCCGCTTATTACACCATACGCTCTTTCGTAATTGCAGAATTTGTTGCTTCGTTTGAATGGCAGGTGGATCTGTTTTTCCATCCAAATGTTCCACTTACTCCCACCCCCACAGGAAGCAGTCTTCTGATTCTGATTGTTTGCTATACCATTCTTTTTGGGATATGTGAGCGATTATACAGCCGCTACCAATCAAAGGAACAGGCCTTAAATATTACTGGCAAGGAACTGGCTTCCTATGTCATTATCGGACTGGCTGTTTTCTGCATGAGCAACCTTGGATTTGTAGCTCCTGATCTTCCTTTTTATGGAAATTACTCAGACCAGATTTATAATGTAAGAACTCTGGTGGATCTTGGAGGCGTTGCCATCATGTACGCCTATCATGTACAGCGTATGGATCTGCGTGTGCGCTATGAGCTGGAAAGTGTGCAGAATCTTCTTCACAATCAGTACGCACAGTACAAGCAGGCCCGTGAGGCAGTGGAACTGATCAATTACAAATATCACGATCTGAAGCATCACATTATTGCCCTGCGTGCAGAGGAAAATATGGACAAGCGCAATGCTTATCTGAATCAAATGGAAGAAGAGCTGAAGAATTACGAGGCACAGAATAAAACCGGAAATAATGTGCTGGATGTTATGCTTACTTTGAAGACACTGTATTGCCAGAAGCATGGTGTTACCATGACCAGCGTTATTGATGGTACACTTTTTGATTTTATGAATGCGATGGATATCAGTTCTATTTTTGGAAATGCGCTGGACAATGCTATAGAATGCGAGCTGAAGATTCCAGATAAAGAGAAAAGGCTGATCCATATTAATGCGCATGCCAGAAAGAACTTCCTGATTATTCTGTTCGATAATTATTATGAAGGGGATATGAAGCTGGGGAACGGGCTTCCGGAAACTACCAAAAAGGATGCGCAGTTCCATGGGTATGGACTGAAAAGTGTGCAGTATACTGCTCAGAAATATGGCGGCGCGGTGGATGTGAGCGCCAATGATCATTGGTTTCATTTGAAGATTTTGATTCCAATGCCGGCGCAGACGGAGACGGCGAAGGCGGGTTCGGACGGAGCTGCTGAAACAGTGAACACAGTTGCTGCGACTGCAGCCACAGAGACAACGAAAGCTGCTGCAAATACAGCCAGGGAAAAAAATAACAATACTGCAATATAACAATACAGCCAGAAAGCACTTCTATTTTTGAAGAGATTTCTGGCTGTAGTTTTTTGTGAACAAATTTTGCTGCTTGTCTTTCGTCTACTTTGATATCTTTAAGTTTGGTCTGTTTTATTATCTTGAAAACCCCACCTGTGGGAAATTGGCTTCATTATTTCCTACAGCACAAATCCTGCGGCACTTTTGCCTTGTGCGTGAATATCCAGACAACAGTCTGCCACATGTTCCTGGTTCAGATCCAGTGAATAATTCACTTTCATGTCAAGATGGCTGTCGCTCTCTTTCAGTTCCAGATTGGTAGCGGAAATGCCCATTTCCAGGGTTCCAAAAGAAGTCGTGTAGAACGCCATGTTGCGCTTGCCCTGTTCAAATACCATGTGGGTATTTACCTGGCCCTTCTTGCGAACTTCCATTCCTTTCGGGGAAATCTTGATATAATTTACTGTGGGATCTCCGTGATCCTCCAGCATTTCCTCATAACGAAGATAGTGGCTGCCATTGCGGAAATAATACTCTCCCGGAACCACAATCTCAATCGGCTCATCCCCTTCCGGGGTGTCCATCATATGTAACCCTTTCACATGAATTAAAACTTCTTTTTCCATGATTTTCTATCCATTTCTTTCTAACAGTGCAATCTGAATTGAATTCAGATTCGTTTTCTTTTGTATAATTACCTAAGCTTCTGCTAATAGTATTGATTCCAGGTTCTACATGTAGCTGTCAATATTTTTCAATATCAATCTTCTGTGTTTTCTCTACATCGAACGGCAGAATTGAGTTCGCAAAACCTTTGAATTTCTCCGCTAAATCGCTTACATAAAAGCGATATGGGAAATCGGACTGGCCCTGGCCTGTACTCTGCATATTCTGCTCCTTCAGAAGCTTTCCAAGCTCAAGAGCTGTCTCATATGCCGGATTCACCAGCTGAACACCCTCCCCCATGATCTGTCCAATAGTGGAACGAAGCAGAGGATAATGGGTACATCCAAGAATCAGTGTATCAATATCCTTTTCCTGAAGCTCTTTCAGATATCTGCTGGCAACCTCCACTGTCACTGGATCGTGTGTCCATCCCTCTTCTACAAGAGGAACAAACAAGGGACAGGGCTTGCCGATTACCGTAATCTCCGGGTCAATCTGCTTCAGAACCTTGGCATGAGTTCCGCTTTCAATGGTGCCCTCTGTGGCAATGACACCTACACGCTTGTTTCTGGTAACCTGCGCAGCTACCTTCGCACCAGCTTCGATCACACCTAAAATAGGGATATCAAATTCTTCCCTTACTGCATCCAAGGCAAACGCACTGGCAGTGTTGCAGGCAACTACAATCGCCTTCACCTGCTGCTCTTCCAGAAAACGGATGATCTGGCGGGAATAGCGAATAACAGTCTCTTTGGATTTGCTTCCATATGGAACACGGGCGGTGTCCCCGAAATATACGATTTTTTCTGACGGAAGATTCCGCATGATCTCGCGGGCAACAGTCAGTCCGCCGATACCGGAATCAAATACGCCTACAGGGGCGTCTCGGTCTATCTTCATTCATCTATCTCCAAATTCTATATTTCTTCCATTCTGTTCCCCCATTTTAACACCAAAGCACCGGGCTTGCAAGTATTTGTAAGCCCGGCACTAAACCATGTTTGTAAAAGCCTTTCTGCAAGATGTGCGTCACAATTTGTGGGAGATTTTGCCTGGATGAGGGCGTCGTAGTGGGCTACGACAACCGAATTCGGGTGAAATATACCGCAAAGTGG